>OEPS010000087.1_pt1 | contig 33265 bp, 33 predicted proteins | sample 1539411 | NCBI WGS metagenome assembly OEPS01 (sample SAMN02671747, study PRJEB22543) | soil metagenome | biome: bacteria | place: China:Hunan Province, Lengshuijiang City | collected 2012-10-15 | depth 0.08m m
GAATGGAAAAATAAAAGATTTTCGATTCTTTGATAGTAAATTAATTGAAAACCACTTAGTCAGAATTGGTTACTCAAAATTACTCCTTAGGTATCTTCCTGAGAGCTATAAAAAAATAAAACCCAAGCATTTAATTTTTAATGAATATTTTCCTATAAAATGTGACTGTTGTGGCAAAGACTTAATAGAAAACCATCATGAAGAAAATTATGATGGAATTGTGTGCCATGCAGAGATCCTACATGATGACAAACCAAATGAGGTGATAGCGGTTTATTATGCGTGCAAAGGCGATTGTGATAAGCATTTCGAGAATTATTATTGGAATGAATATAAAGCGATTACGAAATGGCAGGATATAAGCGATTTAGCTATCCCATTATTCTATCTCAAATGGATTATGGGGACATTTAATGAACTTGAGTCTGGAAGGAAAACTTATACCAAAGAAGCCTTCAATAAAATAAAGGAGATAACATTAGCGCTATCTCAAATTGTTATGAGAGAAATGACAGAAAAAGAAAGAGAAAGAGTGATGGTTTTGAATTCACTACCTGATTACATATAAATTATATTTACTAACATTTGATCTAGCGCATCTAAGGTACAGAGACAATCCCCATCTTGGGGCCACTTGCTCCCCAACTTATCGTAATACAGGATAATAAGGTGCTCCAGGGGAGCAATGCGCTTGGTGTTACGTCTGCAATTCGCTCAAAGGGGACCTTCAGATCCAGGAGGCTGTCCGCTTGGTGCCAGAAGCGGACATTGGCTGAATAGAGGCTACCGTGATGTGTTTTCATTAACGCTGGTTACGTTAGAATAGCCACGTTGAAAACGAGAGAACTGGAGTAAAAATGTTTGCTGATTTTGGTATCGTGAATTTCTGGACGTATCTGATTGGTGCGACACTGATAGTCCTTGCTCCTGGCCCTGAAACCATGTTCGTGATTAAAACAAGCATTACGAGCGGCATCAAACGAGGCTTTGCTGCAATATTTTCCATTCTCTTGAGTGACGTACTTCTGGTCCTGCTGGCATGGTGTGGGCTGGCTGCGGTCATAAGCTCAACCCCTGCCTTGTTTAACGCCATCAAATACGCAGGTGCTGCCTATCTTTTCTATCTCGGTGTCCAGACGATACGCACTATCTTTAAGCCAACTGTTGAAACGAGTGAGGAAAAGAAATCTTCAGCTGATGCCAGGGGGATCATCGGGCGCGGAATGCTGGTTACTCTACTCAATCCAAAGACGCTGCTATTCTATATCTCTTTCTTCGCCCAGTTCATCAATGTTCAGGCTGAACACTCCTGGATGGCGTTTATCATTCTTGCTGCAGTAATGTTCGCAATTACTCTCGTTTATTTCGGCTTCCTCGTTTTCTGCGGCTCTTATTTGCTCAGCCGTCTGAAAGGCAACCGTAGGTTATCAACCATTGGAAACGCGCTGGTAGGTATGTTCTTCATTGGATTTGCAGCACGACTCGCAAACGCAACCTCCTGACTGGACAGCTAAACCGCCGTGAGGCGTTTTTTTACGTTCTTCGCTGAACGGGGCGGCCATTCCTCGCACTCAGCGCCCCTTTAGCTCAGTTAGCTCGCCTGCTCTTGCCAGAAGCGGAGAACGCTCATTTTTAACCTGAAGCCGGTCAGCAGCCTTTGATCAACTGAGACACACAGGGTAAATTGCGGAACTTGTTCTGCCAGGGCATGCCGTACCCTATCAGCAGATCGTCATTCTCCATTTCATAAGCGTAATAACAGTGTGCCGGAATGGATACGCGTCCGGGCTTAACGAAAAGGACGGAAACCGAGACTGACCGTGGGTTATATTTTTCGATAAGATGTTCCACCAGTCGTTTCATTGTCCCCCCAGACTCAATCGCATCATCGATAATAATCACATGTCGTCCCTCAATGCCAATGTTATTATGGAAGACAATCTCTGACGCGTTATTGCGTTCACCAGGTGTGTGCGGACAAGAAATATAATCCATTTCAACATCAAAGTTCAGCTTTCTGGTTAAGTCTGCGGTGAAAAATATACCGCCCGGTACGACGGTAATAATCACCGCATCGCTGAAGTCAGAATTTAGCCTGTCGGCAACAAGATTGACACCTTCCGCGATTGTGGATTCGTCGAGAATAATTTTTCCAGCATGTGAATGGCTCATTTTAGTTACTTCCCTTTACTTAATATGTTTTAACACTCTGGCGGGCACCCCACCGGCTACAACCCTGTCCGGAATATCACGGGTCACGACGCTCCCGGCAGCAATAACAACATCACTGCCGATCTTTACCCCCGGCAGGATGACCGATTTACCTCCTATCCAGACGCGGTCACCGATGGTGACCGGTCGGACATATTCGATCCCGGTACTCCGGTGACCGGGATCAACGGGATGGCTGACGGTATATATATTCACCTGCGGCCCCAACTGAACATCATTCCCGATGATAACGTCAGTGAGATCAAGGATAACGCAGTCAAAGTTACAGTAAAAATTCTTACCCGCCCGGATGTTATACCCTCTGCTGCAATGGAAAGGCGTGGTGACAGATACACCTTCCCCACATTCAGGCAACAACGCTTTCATCAGTTGCAGTCGGGAATCAGTATCTGCAGGATCGGTGTGGTTAAAACGATGAAGGAGCGATTTTGTCCGCAGGGAATCCGCTTTTATAGCTGGCTCGGAAGGGAAAAAATACTCCCCGTCTTTTAGATGCACTCGTTCAAGGCCAGTGTCAGCGCAGGGGGATAATTTTTCGATCATTAATTCTGTTTCCTCTGAATTCAACGTGTATTGTTCTTTTTACCGGTCCCGTCATGCTGAATGTTGCACTGTTAGCATGCTTCTGCTGTGAATTTCTGCCTCGACGAGCAGTGCTTTGTGAACAAGCACTTCATACCAGTAGGCCAGAACATATCCTGCGAAGTGACCAGCAACTTAATCATGAAACTACGGCCAGCTCATATTGTACTTCTCATAAGGTACCATTATCGAGCAATGATTAAACCTGCAAACTGCAAAATCGAGCATGATCGAGCTTAAAAAAGAATCTGGTTCCCCTTGATACAGAGGGCGCGGGTCTGAAATTGGTATTGAGGAAGCACGTTAATGAAACGAGAGGTTCTGTTTTCAGGGAGGGCGCCTCACCTGTTGCTCACTACATAGCGCCAACTGCCGCTCTTCGCTCATAGCGGATCAGGAATTCCGGATGGCGGCCGGGTGCCAGCAGCTCAAGCTGCATCTACTAGCCGTTTTTAGTGATGAGCTCACTGAAATGACCGGAAATGCACTGTTCTATCTCATCACCACCACTCCACCGGTGTGGAATAATTTCTTGCACGATGAGTTCATTACTGAGTCATCCTATGACAGATGCCTCATCCATTTCAGCTATCATGATTGGCTCTTTATTGACGACCTAGAGAGCGCAAAGTTTCCCTTAGTAACCTGTCCGCCAGTTGGCACTGCGGGCTAAAACTCTGGCTTCTACAAGAAGAACGAAGATCCAGGTTTGGTTATCGGGACAAATACACAGCTGACGCAGACTTTTGGGGAAGAAAAACCGGACAAAAAACCGGGCTGTGCGCCCGGCCTTCTTTATGCTCAACAAAAAGCTCTACTCGCTCAGCCCACGGTTTTCCAGCATCGGCTCAATCTTCGGATCGTGTCCGCGCCATTGGCGATAAAGTTCTGCTAAATCAGTGCTATTGCCGCGAGATAAAATCGCCTCACGGAAGCGCTGGCCGTTTTCACGGGTTAAACCGCCCTGCTCGACGAACCACTGGTAGCCGTCGTCCGCCAGCATCTGCGTCCACAGATAGGCGTAATATCCTGCGGCATAGCCGCCGCCGAAAATATGCGAGAAATAGCTGCTACGATAGCGCGGCGGCACCGCGGCAAGATCCATCCTCTCAGCACGCAGGGCCGCAGCTTCAAAAGCATCAACGTCCTGCGGCAGTTTATCCGCCTTGACGCTATGCCAGTGCATATCGAGGAGCGCCGCCGCAAGCAGCTCGCTCATGTCGTAGCCTTTATTAAACTTCGATGCGCGGAACATACTATCGCGCAGCGCTTCCGGCATGGCCTCGCCGGTGACATGATGCCGCGCATAGTGGGCAAACACCTGCGGCTCGCTGGCCCAGTGCTCATAAATCTGCGAAGGAAACTCAACAAAATCGCGTGGCGTATTGGTTCCCGACAGGCTGGCGTACTTCTGGCTGGCAAACAGACCGTGCAGCGTATGGCCAAACTCGTGAAATAAAGTGATAACTTCATCCCAGGAAAGCAACGCGCTGTGTCCGGCTTTCGGTTTCTGATAGTTACACACGTTGTAAATTACCGGATGCTGCGCACGCAGGGTGGATTGCTCGACAAATACCCCCATCCATGCTCCGCCGCTTTTGCTATCGCGCGAAAAATAGTCGCCATAAAACAGCGCAATACCCTCTCCGTTGGCGTCGATAATTTCCCACACCCGTACGTCAGGATGATAAACCGGAATATCAAATCGCTCGACAAAACGAATACCAAACAGCTGCGTTGCGGTCCAGAACACGCCATCGCGCAGAACTCGATCGAGGGCAAAATAGGGCTTTAACTGCGCTTCATCAATGGCAAATTTCGCCCTGCGCACCTGTTCAGCATAATAGAGCCAGTCCCACGCCTGCGCACGGAAATCCCCGCCTTCACTATCGATAACCTGCTGAATATCTGCCAGCTCCTGCTCGGCGCGCGTCCGCGCCGCCGGGGCGATGCGCCGCATAAACGCAAACGCCTCCGCCGGGGCCCCCGCCATCTGATCGGCCATCGACCAGCTGGCAAAGTCATCAGCGCCCAACAGCTGCGCTTTGCGTGCGCGAATTTCCGCTAATCGCAGCAGCAGCTCGCGGGTGTCGTTAGCATCGCCTTTCTGATTTCGCGTCCAGCCGGCAGCAAACAGATTTTCTCGCGTCTGCCGATCCTGCAACGCAAGCAGCGCGGGCTGCTGGGTGGTATTGAGTAAAGAGAGCAGCCAGCGATCGCTTAATCCCTTCTCCTGCGCGGCTTCTGCCGCCGCGCTTATCTCATCGTCGCTGAGACCTGCGAGCTGGTGCGCATAATCCACCACCAGACCGCCCGATTTTACCGCAGCCAGCAGGCGCTGCTGAAACTGGCTTTGTAGCGATGCCGCTTCGGTGTTCAGCGTGCGAAGCGCCGTTTTTTGCTCGCCGTCGAGCATCGCGCCAGCGAGGGTAAACCGTTGCCAGGTTACCTCCAGCAGACGCTGTGACTCGTCGTCCAGAGCCAGCGATTCACGCTGCTCCCACACCTGTTTCACCCGCTGAAACAAGGCATCATTGAGCCAGATATCATTGGCCAGTTCAGCCAGCTCGGCGGAGAATTGCTCATCAAGCGCCTGAATGGTTGGGTTGGTATCCGCCCCTGCCATTGCGAAAAAGATATTGGTTACCCGTGCCAGCAGCTGACCGCTCTGTTCCAGAGCCACCAGCGTATTGGCAAAATCCGCCGGCTGCGGATTATTCACAATTGCGGCAATCTCTTCACGCTGACGCCGTACGCCTTCATCAAAGGCGGGACGGTAATGATTCACGTCGATGAGATCGAAAGGCGGCGCCTGATAGGGCAACAGGCTAACGCTTAAAAGAGGATTGTTTACCGACATCTTCATCTCCTGAACACGATTATCCTGTAAGATTAGGCAACTCATTGATTGATAGCAATGAATACTCTGTTTACCGCCGCGACCGACAATATTTGTCTGACGATTTCCATTACCCGTCGTCGGAATCGCGTGCTATGTTATGAAGACACAAAAAGCGTTGAGGAACAGTAAGATGATTATCCTGGTTACCGGAGCAACAGCAGGTTTTGGTGAAAGTATTACTCGCCGTTTTGTCGCTAACGGTCACAAAGTGATTGCCACCGGGCGTCGCGAAGAACGCCTGAAAACGTTGAAAGATGAACTGGGTGAAAACCTTTATACCGCACAGCTGGACGTGCGCAATCGCGCGGCCATTGAAGAGATGATTGCCGGACTGCCCACCGAATGGCAAGCGATTGATATTCTGGTCAATAATGCCGGGCTTGCGCTGGGTCTTGAACCCGCGCACAAGGCCAGCGTTGAAGACTGGGAAGATATGATTGATACCAATAATAAAGGGCTGGTGTATATGACTCGCGCCGTCCTGCCGGGTATGGTTGAACGAAATCGCGGCCACATCATTAATATTGGTTCAGTTGCCGGCACCTGGCCTTATGCCGGCGGCAACGTCTACGGGGCAACCAAAGCCTTTGTGCGCCAGTTCAGCCTTAACCTGCGCTCCGACCTTCATGGTACAGCCCTCCGCGTGACCGATATTGAACCGGGTCTGGTTGGCGGAACCGAATTCTCTAACGTGCGCTTTAAAGGCGACGACGCTAAAGCGGGTAAAACCTACGAGAATACTCAGGCCCTGACGCCGGAAGACGTCACCGAAGCGGTCTGGTGGGTCGCGACCCTGCCAGAACACGTCAATATTAACACGCTGGAAATGATGCCGGTCAGTCAAAGTTTTGCCGGGCTGAACGTTCATCGCCAGGGCTAAGCTCAGTGACCCGGCCTGCTGGCCGGGTCTGGGCTGAAAGGTAAAAAACACGTAAAATGGCGCAAATACCTCATAAAAAGTAATCATCAATGGCCGCAGAACCGCAACTGAATCCGACACAGCCCGTAAATCAGCAAATCTATCGTATCCTTCGTCGGGATATCGTCCATTGTCTGATTCCGCCTGGTACCCCCCTTTCAGAGAAAGAAGTTTCCGTGCGCTTTGACGTTTCTCGTCAGCCTGTTCGCGAAGCTTTTATTAAACTGGCCGAGAACGGTTTGATCCAAATCCGGCCGCAGCGCGGCAGCTACGTGAATAAGATTTCACTTTCTCAGGTACGTAACGGTTGTTTTGTCCGCCAGGCCATTGAATGCGCCGTAGTGCGACGCGCAGCCGGGATGGTGAATGATGAACAGCTCTACCAGCTTGAGCAAAACCTGAATCAGCAGCGCACGGCGGTCGAGCGCCAGCAGTTAACTGATTTTTTCCAGCTGGATGATGAATTTCACCAGAAGCTTTCGCAAATTGCCGACTGTCAGCTGGCCTGGGACACCGTCGAAAACATAAAAGCGACCATCGACCGGGTGCGCTATATGAGTCTCGATCATGTGACTCCCCCCGATATGATGCTGCGCCAGCATTATGATATTTTCCAGCCTCTGGTCGCCCGTAACCCGGATGCCGTGGAAAAAGCGATGAGCTTACATCTGCAAGAAATAAGTGAATCCGTGCTGCTCGTGCGCCAGGAAAACAGCGACTGGTTCAGCGAAGAGTAAATAAGTCGCGGCAGAATGGATTCTCTGCCGCGATATATTTTCTATGAGGATTATCTGACAACCAGAACCGGTATTTTGGCATGACGTAAAACCGACTCAGCGTTAGAACCAAGAAGATGAGTAGTAATACCCGGTTTACGGGAGCCAATAACAATAACGTCAAAATTCTCATTACCGCTTACGGCCAGAATTTCATCTCGCACGTTGCCGAAAACAACCCTGGCGTGAATACGTTCGGCGGGAATTGAGAACAGACGCGATATCGTCTTCATTTTTTTCTCTGACTCCTCCCGCATATAGGCCTCAAACTTGCGTATATCCTCCGCAAAACCGCGTAACACCGAGCTGCTGCTGTTTGGCAGAACGTTAAGCAGAGTTATCTCCCCTTCATCCGCCGATGCCAGAAACTCAGCATGGCGAACCGCTTTGTCACTTAAATCCATGTCAAAAACGTCTACGGGTAGCAAAATTTTTTTGTACATAGTCCGTTCTCCTTTTTTTGAAGAAACTTAATAAGTTAACTCATCATGCCATATTTACTTCAGCAGGAGAATGAATAATCACGCAGATAAATATTTAATCTATTAAAATAAATACCACTAATTTATATTTAACTGTTGTTAGATAAAGTTATGTATATTCAACGATCTGGATCAAAATTTCATACATGTCAGAAATATTTTTAAAGCGGAAATATCGTTTGGGAATCAAGTGAGATAATCATGCCGCCAGGTATCGGCGGCACGCGTTAACGATGCAATTAGTTCGCCTGAGCCCAGGCGGCAACGGTGGCTTTTGCACCGTGCTCTTGCAGTGACAAATAAGCGCCAACTACCGCATCGACAAAGCACTTTTCCTGCGGCAGATTCAAGCCGAAAATAGCTTCAATACCCAGCAGCGCCCTCACTCGCTCTTCGCCGTCTTTACTGCTCTGTACGGTTTGCGTAATCACCGGCAGCAGAGGATCTGAAATTTCAATTGCCTGCCCCCGATCGTCCGTCCCGCTGACATAGCGCATCCAGCCGGCAACCCCCATAGCCAGCAGAGTAAAGCTGGTGTTATGCGCCAGGTGCCAGCGGATGGAATCCAGCATTCTCTGGGGCAGCTTCTGGCTACCGTCCATAGCGATTTGCCAGGTCCGGTGCTTCAGCGCCGGATTACTGTAGCGCTCGATCAGAAGCCCGGCATAGCGACCAAAATCAACGCCCTGCACGCTCAGCGTCGGCGCCTGTTCCTCCAGCATCAGCGCGTGTGCGGCGTAGCGATAGTTCTCGTCCTGCATACAGTCATTGATATGCTGGTATCCAGCCAGATAGCCCAGATAAGCCAGGAAAGAGTGGCTGCCGTTCAGCATACGCAGCTTCATCTCTTCAAACGGCAGCACGTCGGCAACCAGCTCTGCCCCCGCCTTTTCCCATTCCGGGCGGCCAGCGACAAAGTTATCTTCAATAACCCACTGACGGAACGGCTCGCAGGCAACGCCCGCCGGATCGCGAACGCCGGTGAGCTGTTCTATCTTGTCCAGCGTATCGGTAGTCACCGCCGGTACGATACGATCAACCATGGTGGACGGGAAAGTCACATTACCCGCAATCCACTCGGCTATATCAGCATCAACTTCACGTGCGTAGGCGCAAACGACATTACGCATAACGTGACCGTTTTCCGGCATATTGTCGCAGGACATTACGCTGAATGCCGGCAGCCCTGCCGCCTTGCGCCGCGCAAGCGCTTCTACCACTACGCCCGGAGCAGATTTTGGCTGATGGGGATTTTGTAAATCGGCAACAATTAACGGATGATCCAGCTGCAGCTCACCGCTGGCCGGAGAGTGGCAGTAGCCCTTCTCGGTAATGGTCAAGGAAACAATCGCCACCTGAGGCTCGCACATTTTTGCCAGCACGCTTTCCAGACCATCCACCTGGGCATGCATCGCCTGCTTAACCACCCCGACGACGCGGGCGGTCCAGGCATCTGCCGACATTTCGGCAACGGTGTAAAGTAAATCCTGCTGCTGTAAATCGGCGATTTGCTGTTCACCGCCAATCAGGTTCACCTCGGTATAACCCCAGTCGCTGCCGTGTTCTGTCGCCAGAATATCGGCATATACTGCCTGATGGGCGCGATGAAATGCGCCAAAGCCCAGATGGACGATACGTGGCACAAGACGGTGACGATCGTAAGATGGTCGCGTGGCGTTAGCGGTTAAAAGCATGTTTTCCATGTTAGCTCTCATATTTTTGATTTCTGTATCCCCACGGTGCGTGAGAATGCGCGGCGATGTAAACCATCTCATGCAATTGGTATGACATCTTTGACTTTCATCAACTACCATACAAGAACACTGAACGGTTATATTTTCGCCGCTTCAGGTATTAAAGGATTTAAAAATGCCGGGCTATAAGCCCGGCAGATAGTGATTTATGGCTATCATCATAAGGTGCGGACTTTAGATCTTTAAATATATTGCCCGTTACCCACTGCTTTATTCTGCGGTACGCAATCTGCGGCATCATTAAGCAAGCTCAGATCGCGGTCGCGGACTTCAGGCATCAGAATGGCAGAAATTAAGCCTATGATTGAATAGCACACCAGCATAATAACAATCGGCATCCATGAACCAGTCATATTACAGAAAATACCGGCCAGCACGGGACCAAAACCTACGGCAACTAAGCCCCCCGCCTCTTTTGAGATTGCCATGCGGGTGAAGCGATTACGTGAACCAAAAATTTCAGCCATGGTGGTATTTTCCAGCGCAAACAGCCCTAACACCGCAATATTATGAATGACGATTAATGACGCCATAATGGTGCTCGCGCTGTGGCTCTTATCTACAATTATCGACAGCATCGGATAAGCCAGAATAATAGCGGAAATATTGATGATAATATAAGGTATACGCCGTCCCACTTTATCCGATAGCCATCCGAGGAATGGAATAGTGATAAAGCCAATAACGGAGCTGATCATGAGCGCATCGGTGGGTATACCTTTATCAAACATTAAGGTTTGAACCAGATAGCCCGCAAGGAACGTTTGCAATAGCCCTGAGTTGCCGGCCTGCCCGAAGCGTAGCCCTGTCGCCAGCCAGAAGGATTTGCTTTTCAACATTGAGCTGAAGGTGCCTTCCTGGGTGGCAATTTCTTGCTGCAGGCTGTCGTCTTCGCTTACCTTTTCAAATACAGGGCTCTCTTTCAGGTTGAGACGCAGCCAGATGGCAAAAATCATTACGACTACGCTGGCGAGGAACGGAATACGCCATCCCCACGCAACCAGCTGCTCGCGGTCCAGCACGAAAAACATTACCGCCCAGATAGCCGTGGCGCTTAAAGTACCGCAGTTAGTTCCCATCGCCACCAGAGAAGAAATTATGCCGCGTTTACCTTTCGGCGCGTATTCCGCCAGCATGGTGCCGGCTCCAGATATCTCTGCACCTGCGCCCAGTCCCTGAATAATACGTAATGTGACAAGTAACACCGGCGCTAAAATGCCCACCTGAGCATAGGTCGGCAAAACGCCAATGAGCGTGGTACAAATCCCCATCATCGTAATAGTAATAAACAGAACTTTTTTACGCCCGATACTGTCCCCCATCTTGCCGAAAATAAAGGCACCGACGATTCGTGCTATATACCCCGCACCGTAGGTCCCCATCGCTAATATAAGCGCCATGGCGGCAGATTGTTCCGGGAAAAATATCTCATGAAAAACCACCGCTGCGCCCAGCGAATAAAGCTGGAAATCCATAAACTCCAGCGCAGTTCCTAACCAACCAGATACGGCTGCGCGAATGAGATCGGTAGTCGTTCTCTCATTTTTAACGGTAGTCATAATGATTATCTCTAATTGTAGGGTACAAAGTCCGTACTTGTTATTATTGCCCGAAGGTTAATAAAACCTTACAGCAACGTTTTCTGTCATTTTCAAAAAGTTCAAGAGCATCAGCAACCTGTTGCCAGGCAAATTGGTGAGTAATCAATTCATCCGGATTAATTAACCCTTGCTCTAACCAGGCGATAACCACGGGGAATTTATTAGCGTTAAGTCGCGAGGAAAAAATGGACAGCTCTTTACCCGTAATCCCCTGCTGTATCACCTGGGATGGCTCCGTCGAGAATCCCATCAAGACAATTCTCGCCGCCGGCGAAGCCAGGGTTACCGCTTCTTGCAAAATAGAAGGATGGCAGGCGGCATCAACGATCAGCGTCGGTAATATTCCTTTCTCCTTCAGAATCTCTGCCAGCGGTTGGTCGCCGTTGTTGATAATCAAGTCAGCGCCGTTACGTCGGGCCATCTGCAGACGTTCATCAATGCGATCGACCACTATCACCTGCTTCACGCGATATACCCGTTTCAGCACCTGAATCGTCGTCAGCCCCATCGGCCCGGCGCCGTATACCAGCGCAATATCCCGATCGGTTGGCGAGACCTGCCCGGTAACGTTAGCCGCGATGGTAAAAGGTTCAATCATGACCGCATGCCTGTCTGAAACGTTGTCAGGAACCGTCCAGGCATTTTTAGCGGGCACCACCGCATACTCGCTAAACCCGCCGTCCCGATGCACGCCAAGAACGACTAAAGAGGTACAAACGTTTGGCTTACCCACGGAACAGGGGTAGCAATGACCGCAGCTAATCACCGGATCAACGCTAACGCGCTGGCCAACGGCTTTGTCCGTCACCCCCTCACCTACGGCGTCGATGACGCCGAAAAACTCATGCCCAATCACGCGCGGATATTTGGCAAACGGATTGTGCCCGCGATAGATATGGCTATCAGAACCGCATATTCCCGCCAGCTTCACTTTAACCCGCACTTCTCCCGCAGCAGGTTGCGGGAGCGAACGCTCTTCAATCACCAGCTCATCGGGCTGCTGAATCACAATGCTTTTCATTTTTGTCTCCTTCCTTACCAGTTCCACAGCGTGCCGTCTTCCAGACGTGCGACAGGCAAATAGGCCGGTTCATAGGGATATTTCGCGGCCAGTTTTTCATCAAACTCAATTCCCAGGCCCGGTTTATCGCCCGGGTGCATATAGCCGTTATCGAACGTCCAGCTATGGGGGAAAACCTCCAGCATCTGCCCGGAATAACCCATATATTCCTGCACGCCGAAATTCGGCACCCACAGGTCAAAATGTAAAGCGGCAGCCATGCAGACCGGAGAGAGATCGGAGGGTCCGTGTGAACCAGTACGAACCTGGTAAAGCGCGGCAAAGTCAGCGATGCGACGCATCCCCGTAATTCCGCCGGCGTGGGTGATGGTGGTGCGGATATAGTCAATCAGCTGCTCTTCGATAAGCTGCTTACAGTCCCAAATGCTGTTAAACACTTCGTCGACCGCAATCGGCGTGACGGTATGCTGACGAATCAGGCGGAAGCACTCTTGATTTTCCGCCGGGGTAGGATCTTCCATCCAGAACAGACGGTAATCTTCAATGCTTTTGCCAAAACGCGCCGCTTCAATCGGCGTCAGGCGGTGGTGCATGTCGTGCAGCAGATGTTCCTCAAAGCCAAATTTTTCACGCACGGCGGCAAACAGCTGCGGAGTAAAATCAAGATACTTTTCGGTGGACCAGAGCTGCTCCTCCGGCCACTGGCCTTTCGTTGCCGGTTCGTAGGCCTGGCCTTTTCCTTTCGCCATCCCATAGGTGGTTTTCATTCCCGGCACGCCGCACTGCACGCGAATCGCTTTAAATCCCATCTCTTTATGACGAGCGTAATCTTCCAGCACTTCATCAATGGAATGGCCGGTGGTATGGCAATAAACCATCACCCCTTCTCGCGACGCCCCGCCCAGCAGCTGGTACAGCGGCATGCCCGCCGCTTTCGCCTTGATATCCCATAGCGCCATATCGATGGCAGAAATAGCCGACATCGTTACCGGGCCGCGGCGCCAGTAGGCGCCCTTGTAAAAAAATTGCCAGATATCCTCAATGCGATGGGCGTCACGGCCAATCAGCTGCGGGCAAAGGTGATCCCGCAAATACGATGCGACGGACAGTTCGCGCCCGTTCAGCGTAGCGTCACCTAAACCGACAATACCGTCATCAGTGGTGATCTTAAGAGTGACAAAGTTACGTCCGGGACAGCAGACGAAAACTTCAGCGGCAACGATCTTCATTTCTTATTCCTTACTTCCAGGCGGTTAGTGCAGAAAATTAAAACACCAGACCTACTACCATACAAGTATAACGATCGAAAAAGACGCGACAGATCACATTATCTCAGCGCGGTCAGGGAGGGTATAAACGGAGAAGGAATGGGCTAATGCACAAGACAAAGAGGCCGGGATAGCGGTATTTACCCCGGCTTTTTTAACAGAAAAGAAGGGCTAAGCGCGTCCCCAGCCAGCCACAATAATCAGCATGCCGCACAGCGCAACCAGCGCCCCGGCCCAATCATAATGGCTCAGTTTGACGCCATCGACGAAACGCAACCATAGCAGAGCGGTGCAAACATATACCCCGCCATAAGCGGCGTACACCCGTCCACTTGCCTCCGGGTGCAACGTCAACAGCCAGACAAAAAGCGCCAACGCCAGGCCGGTCGGAATCAGTAGCCAGGGCGTCGCCCCACGTTTTAACCATAGCCACGGTAAATAGCAGCCAATGATTTCACACAGCGCGGTAGCAAAAAAAAGCAGCGTTGTTTTTAACATCCTAAATATCGTGAGTTGAGCAAGCGTTAACTCATTCTACGCAATAATGGACGCCGTTTACTCTGTTTTGTCGGGTATGACGCCGTAAGGAGATGTAGTAAACTCAAATCAGGGAGATCACTTAAAGGAAATCGTGATGAATACAACACTGAATAAACGCTGGTGCCTGACCGCTCTGCTGGCGCTGAGCGCGATGGTCTTTACCGCATCGTCATTTGCTAAAACTGACCGGCTGGTGATCGAGTCCGGCGACAGCGCCCAGAGCCGTCAGCACGCCGCGATGGAAAAAGAGCAGTGGAACGATACCCGCTCTTTACGCCAGAAGGTCAATAAGCGGGCCGAAAAAGAGTGGGATAAAGCCGATGTGGCATTTGATGCCCAGGATAACTGCCAGAAGAGCGCGAACGTCAACGCTTACTGGGAACCTAACACCCTGCGCTGCCTTGACCGCCGTACCGGCCGTACCATTACTCCGTAATATATGGCGCCTGCGGGCGCCACAATCACTAAACCTCCGCAATAACTCACAGGTATTTCCATGACTGACGCTTCTCACGTCAAACTTCGCCCGCTTGAGCGCGAAGATCTACGCTTTGTGCACCAGCTGGACAACAACGCCAACGTCATGCGCTACTGGTTTGAAGAACCCTACGAAGCCTTTGTCGAACTTTCCGACCTGTACGACAAACATATTCACGATCAGAGCGAACGCCGCTTTGTTGTCGAATACAATGAAGAAAAGGCCGGGCTGGTTGAGCTCGTTGAAATCAACCACGTGCACCGCCGCGCTGAGTTTCAGATAATTATCTCCCCTGATTACCAGGGAAAAGGCCTGGCAACCCGTGCTGCTAAGCTCGCGATGGACTACGGCTTTATGGTACTCAACCTTTATAAGCTGTACCTGATTGTTGATAAAGACAACGAAAAAGCGATTCATATCTACCGCAAGCTTGGTTTTATGGTTGAGGGCGAGCTGATTCATGAATTCTTTATTAACGGCGAATACCGCAATACCATCCGCATGTGCCTGTTCCAGCATCAGTATCTGGCCGAGCATAAAACGCCGGGCCAGACGCTATTAAAACCAACGGCTCAGTAATACTCGATGGTGCTTTTAATAGTGTAGTGGCGCGTCAGCGAAGGCTGCACGCTGTCGTCGACCACCTGTAGCTCGCAGCTAACCGGGTTATCATGGCTATCGTAATCGCAGGTCTGACTTACGTTGCCCAGCGTGCGGTCGTTGAAGATGCTCACGGCGGTATAGTCCATTTTTTTGCGCGGATCCGCTGATGGCGTTGAGCTCACCGTAAAACGTTCACCTTTAGCGGTCGTCGTTTTGCCAAGCGGATAGCCTTCGCTATCGTAGCGGTAGGTAGCGGTGCTCTCCTTGCCGCGAGCGGTGACGACAAATCCGTTATCATCGGTCTCCCACGACACGCCCGTTGAGGGCATCTCCGCCAGCTGGCATTTTCCCTGTAAACGCAGGCGCTTTTCGTGACTTTGCGCATCGAGATAATAGTTAGCGTCCAGAACCAAAGCCGCGCCGGTTTTGTTCTCCAGATCCTCAAACGCCAGCAGGTCAAAGCACCCTTCGCTGGACAAACGCCCTTTAACCCACTTCACCACTTCATCGTGCTCATCATACAGCGTCTGGCTAAACTCCTTCACTGGCCCCCGCAGCGGATCGAACTCAAATTCGTTGGAGAAACTCGCCATTTCCGGCGTATAAGCATGCGGCGCACCCTTTTCATCACAAGCGCTAAGTCCTCCGACTGCCAATATCAGCAAAAACAGTTTTTTCACACCCGATTCCTTTTGTGCATAGTGCAATCATATTAGCAAATACAATTGTTTACACCACTTCTGCTATGCTTAACTCTGGATAACGTCAATAAGGAGTTTATGATGAAACTATTACCCTGGCTAAGCACCGCTCTGCTGCTGGGTTCGGTATCCGCTTTAGCCGCTCCCGACTCTTGCGAGCGGGTTAAAAGCGATATTCAGCAAAAAATCATTAACAACGGCGTTCCCGAATCGGGCTTTAGCCTGACCATCGTCCCGAACGATCAGCCGGATCGGCCCGGCGCACAGGTTGTCGGCCACTGCGCCAACGACACCTTTAAGATAATCTACACGCGCGACAGCGAAGCGCAGTAATCTCGCCACTTTAGAGAGACGTCTTATCCCTCGGTTGACCGGGGATAAGATCTCTCTACCCCGCTTTAAGTATTATTTCTCACTCTCCGCGCCGTTATTAAGCTGGCGTCGGCATTACGTTATTATAATAAAATCATGGGGTGAGCAATGTCTAACCAGGAACATCCTGGCGGTCTTAGCCGTCGAACGCTAATCAAATCTTCCGCTCTAGGCTCTCTGGCCCTCGCGGCCGGCGGGTTATCGTTACCCTTTAGCCTGCGTCATGCCGCCGCCGCAGTGCAAGAAGCTACTCAGGGCGAGGAACGTATTGTCTGGGGCGCCTGCTCGGTCAACTGCGGCAGCCGTTGCGCTCTGCGCTCTCACGTGCGCGACGACGAAGTGGTCTGGGTCGAAACCGACAATACCGGCGCGGATATTTATGGCGACCACCAGGTGCGCGCCTGCCTGCGCGGCCGCTCCATACGCCGACGCATTAATCATCCCGACCGTCTGAATTACCCCATGAAACGCGTCGGCAAACGCGGCGAAGGCAAATTTGTCCGCATTAGCTGGGAAGAAGCGCTGGATACGATTGCCGACAATCTCAAAAGAATCGTCAAAGATTACGGCAATGAAGCCGTTTACATTAACTACTCCTCCGGGATTGTCGGCGGCAACATGACCCGCTCATCGCCTACCGCCTCACCGGTTATGCGCCTGATGAACTGCTACGGCGGTTCGTTAAATCAATATGGAACCTATAGCACCGCGCAAATCGCCTGCGCTATGCCTTATACCTACGGCAGCAATGACGGTAACAGCACCTCCGATATTGAAAACAGCAAGCTGGTGGTGATGTTCGGCAATAACCCGGCGGAAACCCGTATGAGCGGTGGCGGCATTACTTATTACCTGGAGCAGGCGCGCGAGCGCTCCAATGCGCGGATGATCGTTATCGACCCGCGCTACACCGATACCGCAGCCGGGCGTGAAGATGAGTGGCTCCCTATTCGTCCCGGCACTGACGCCGCTCTGGTCGCGGGTATCGCCTGGGTATTAATTAACGAAAACCTGGTCGATCAGGCGTTTCTTGATAAGTATTGCGTCGGTTACGATGAAAAAACGCTCCCGCCTGATGCCCCGGCAAACGGCCATTATAAAGCCTATATTCTTGGCCAGGGCGATGACGGCACGGCTAAAACGCCACAGTGGGCCTCGCGGATTACGGGCATTCCCGTCGATCGCATTATCAAGCTGGCCCGGGAAATCGGCAGTACCAAACCCGCTTATATTTGCCAGGGATGGGGGCCGCAGCGCCAGGCTAATGGCGAACTGGCGGCGCGCGCTATCGCTATGCTGCCAATACTTACCGGTAACGTCGGCATCAGCGGCGGCAACAGCGGCGCGCGCGAATCTACCTATACCATCACCATTGAACGCCTGCCGGTGTTAACCAACCCGGTAAAAACAGCCATCTCCTGCTTTAGCTGGACCGACGCCATCGCTCGCGGCCCGGAAATGACCGCCACCCGCGACGGCGTACGCGGCAAAGAGAAGCTGGATGTGCCGATTAAATTCTTCTGGAACTATGCCGGCAATACCATCATCAATCAGCACTCCGATATCAATAAAACCCACGAGATCCTGCAGGACGACAGCAAGTGCGAAATGATCGTGGTTATCGAAAACTTTATGACCTCATCGGCCAAATATGCCGACATTCTGCTGCCGGACCTGATGACCGTCGAGCAGGAAGATATCATTCCCAACGACTACGCCGGCAATATGGGATATCTCATTTTTATTCAACCGGTCACCTCCGCTAAGTTCGAACGCAAGCCTATCTACTGGATCCTCAGCGAAGTGGCAAAACGCCTTGGCGATGATGTTCATCAGAAGTTTACCGAAGGCCGTACCCAGGAACAGTGGCTACAGCATCTGTACGCAAAAATGCTGGCGAAAGATCCGGCGCTGCCGAGTTATGACGAACTGAAAAAGATGGGGATCTATAAGCGTAAAGACCCCAACGGCCACTTTGTCGCCTATCGTGACTTCCGCGAAGATCCACTCGCCAATCCGTTAAAAACTCCGTCGGGTAAAATTGAAATATACTCCAGCCGTCTGGCCGACATTGCGGCAAAATGGCAGCTGGAAAAAGACGAAACCATCAGCCCATTACCGGTTTATGCTTCGACTTTCGAAGGCTGGGACGATCCTCTGCGCGATCAATACCCGCTGCAAATGTTCGGTTTCCACTATAAGGCTCGCACCCATTCAACCTACGGCAACGTTGATGTTTTGCAGGCGGCCTGCCGTCAGGAGGTGTGGATTAACCCTGTGGATGCCGGGAAACGCGGGATTAAAAACGGCGATATGGTGCGCGTATTTAACGCCCGCGGTGAGCTACGCATTGCGGCCAGGGTGACTCCGCGTATCATGCCAGGCGTATCGGCGATGGGCCAGGGCGCCTGGCATGACGCGAATATGAGCGGCGATCGCGTCGATCACGGCGCCTGTATCAATACGTTGACCACGCATCGCCCTTCACCGCTGGCGAAAGGCAATCCGCAGCACACCAATCTGGTTGAAATCGAGAAGGTTTAAGGAGTAAACCATGAGCGCTCAGTATGGATTTTTTATCGATTCCGCCCGCTGCACCGGCTGTAAAACCTGCGAGCTGGCCTGTAAAGACTATAAAAACTTAACGCCTGACGTCAGCTTTCGCCGTATTTACGAATACGCCGGCGGAGACTGGCAGGAGGATAACGGCGTCTGGAATCAAAACGTCTTCGCCTACTATCTGTCCATCGCCTGTAACCACTGCGCAGATCCGGCCTGTACTAAAGTGTGTCCCAGTGGCGCAATGCACAAGCGCGAAGATGGATTCGTGGTGGTAGACGAAGAGGTCTGCATCGGTTGCCGGTACTGCCATATGGCCTGCCCGTACGGCGCCCCGCAGTACAACGCGGCAAAAGGCCATATGACCAAGTGCGACGGCTGCTACGACCGCGTTGCTGAGGGTAAAAAACCGATTTGCGTCGAGTCCTGCCCGCTGCGGGCGCTGGACTTTGGCCCCATCGAAGAGCTTCGCGAAAAGCACGGGCAGCTTGCCGCCGTCGCGCCGCTGCCGTCAGCGCACTTTACCAGGCCGAGTATCGTAATCAAACCGAACGCTAACGCGCGTCCGTGCGGCGATACCACCGGCTATCTGGCCAATCCGAAGGAGGTATAAAATGGGAAATGGATGGCATGAATGGCCGCTGGTACTGTTTACGGTACTGGGCCAAAGCGTTGCAGGAGCGATTATCGTCAGCGGGCTCGGCTGGCTTTCGCTGAATAACAACTCCGAAGCCCGACAACGTCTGGTGCGTTGCATGTTTTTTGTCTGGCTGGTAATGGGAGTCGGTTTTCTGGCATCAATCATCCACCTTGGCTCGCCGCTGCGGGCATTTAACTCCCTCAATCGGATAGGATCATCGGCGTTAAGTAATGAAATCGCCAGCGGCGCACTATTTTTCACCGTCGGCGGTTTCTGGTGGCTCATCACGTTTCTCGGCAAAATGCCGCGGATTCTGGCGAAAGCCTGGCTCCTGCTCACCATGCTTCTCGGCTGCCTGTTCGTCCTCGAAATGACCTTTGTATATCAAATCGATACCGTACCGACCTGGTACAATGTCTACACCACCGCCGCCTTTTTCCTGACTATGGTGCTGTGCGGGCCGCTTTTCGCCGCCCTGCTGCTGCGTATCGCCAATGTGCCTTTTAAAGGCAGAGTCTTCGCCTCGATGAGCGTACTTGCACTCCTGGCAAGCCTGGCGGTAGTCATTTTGCAGAATAGTGAACTGGCGGAGATCCACAGCTCCGTTCAGCAGGCCAGCACCCTGCTGCCAAACTATGGCTGGCTACAAATCCTGCGTCTGGTACTTTTAACGCTGGGGCTTGGCTGCTGGATCTGCCCGTTGGCAAGAAAGAAAAACCCGCATATCGCCAGCTTGCTGCTCGGCCTGCTGCTGGTATTATTCGGCGAGTTTATTGGTCGCGGACTGTTTTATGGTCTCCATATGACCGTTGGTACGGCGATTGCCGGTTAATGTATGTAGGGGTGCCTCGCACCCTGTGCTCTAAGGAATAGGTATGATGCAACCGCAAGAACGCGACGCCATCGCACTCAGCGCCCGTACGCTGGGCGCTCTGTTTTGTTTTTCGCCACACAGCGAGCAGGCCGCTCCGCTGGTTGCGGCACTGCGCGATGGTAGCTGGCAAAGCCAGTGGCCCTGGCCGATAGCTGATGGCCTGGCGGCACGGTTCGCCACCGATAGTGATGAACCCTTACCTGAGGCCTGGCAGCGGTTGTTTATCGGGCCATGGGCTCTCCCTGCGCCGCCGTGGGGCTCCGTCTGGCTGGATAAAGAAAGCGTGCTGTTCGGCGACTCGACGCTGGCGCTGCGCGAATGGATGCGGGCAAACGGCATCGCGCTGTCTGAGCAGCGCGCTGAGCCAGAAGACCACTTCGGTACTCTGCTGCTGCTGGCGGCGTGGCTCTGCGAGTCCGGCCAGGATGAGGCATTCAACCAGCTTCTGGCCTGGCATCTTCTGCCGTGGTCAGGCCGCTTCCTGAGCGTATTTATCGCCGACGCCGGCAACCCTTTTTATCAGGCGCTGGGTGAGCTGGCGCAGGAGACGCTGGCGCAATGGCAGGCACAGCTGCCCTGTGCGGTCGTCGAAAAACCTCTCTACCGTTAATCCTCTTGATTATGCCCGCTGGTCGGGCATATTCTTTTTGTGACAACGTCACCTCTGTAATCATTCGCACTTATCGCTTTTGCGCATATCTTTATTCCGGGTGAAAATAAGGCTCTTCTTTACGCCACCGTATCCGCAGATGCATCAACTTCATGCTTATCCCGATCTTCAGGTTATGTTTCGCCGCCTGGCAATCGCTATACTGGTCGGCATCTTCGCCGCTCTCGCGGTCGCCCTCTTTCGTCATGCGATGACCGGCCTCGAAATCCTGTTTCTCAGCAATACCAGCGGCAGCCTGGTCAATGCCGCCGCATCGATGCCAGGGTGGCGTCGCTTGCTAACGCCCGCGCTTGGCGGCCTGGCGGCGGGGGTGCTGCTTTGGATCTGGCAGTGCCGCATGAACGAACGTCCGCGAGCGGCAACGGATTATATGGAGGCCCTTGAGACTGGCGACGGCATGTTTGATACGCCCGCCAGCCTCGTTAAATCACTGGCTTCTCTGTTGGTGGTGACAACAGGCAGCGCCATTGGCCGCGAGGGAGCGATGATCCTGCTGGCCGCGCTGGCAGCATCATGGTTTGCCCGCCGCTTTACGCCGAAAAACGAGTGGAAACTGTGGGTCGCCTGCGGAGCCGCTGCCGGTATGGCCAGCGCCTATCACGCTCCGCTTGCCGGAAGTCTGTTTATTGCTGAGATCTTATTTGGCACCCTGATGCTGGCCTCGCTTGGCCCGGTGGTGATTGCCGCGGTGGTCGCCCTGCTGCTGACCAATTTGCTCAACGGCGGCTCAGCTCCGCTCTACCACGTTGAATTTCACGAAACCATGGGCGCAATGCACTATGCGCTGATGCTGGCTACGGCTCTGCTGGCCGGGCTATGCGGCCCGTTATTTATCTGGCTGATGGGCTATAGCCATCGGTGCTTTGTCCGGCTCCAACTTTCATCGCCGTGGCAGCTGGCCCTCGGCGGCCTTATCGTCGGCCTGCTGTCGCTGATGGTTCCGGCAGTATGGGGAAATGGCTATAGCGTTGTACAAAGCTATCTTCTGTCGCCGCCCCTGTTTAGCGCAGTATTTATGGTGTTTGTCTGCAAGCTATTCGCTGTACTGGCCAGCAGCGGCTCCGGCGCCCCGGGCGGCGTGTTTACGCCAACGCTATTTGTCGGTCTCGGCGTCGGTATGCTATTCGCGAACCTGACGGGGCTATGGCTGCCTGATTATCAGGGGATTGCGATAATGATGGGATTAACCGGGATGGCGGCATTTCTGGCTGCCACAACCCATGCGCCGATTATGTCAACGCTGATGATTTGTGAAATGACCGGACAGTACGTTTTACTGCCCGGTTTACTGATTGCCAGCGTGCTGGCATCGGTGATATCGCGGACGTTACGCCGGGATTCGATCTACCGCCATCATCTCGCCGAGCATCGATAAGTCGATATACTGGCTCAGCTCACGCTGTTCTGCGCGCGGTAAATAGGGTAATTCGCCGATAAGCGGCGCCGGCAATTTTTTACTCAGCACATCGATGATTTCAGCGTAGTGCGCCAGACCCGGGTTAATGCGGTTAGCTACCCAGCCAATCAGCGGCAGGCCATCGTTGGCAATCGCCTGCGCGGTAAGCAGGGCATGGTTGATACAGCCCTCCTGAATACCAACCACCATTAATACCGGCAGCTGTTCCTGCACCACCCATTCTGAAAGCGGGCGCAGGTCGTTCATCAGGCTACGCCAGCCGCCGGTGCCTTCAACCACCACATGTTCCACCTGGCCGCTGAGACGCTGCAGGCCATCCGAAAGCAGTCCGTAGTTGATCGGGCAGCTGTGCGCCACGCTGCTTTCATCTTCGCTTAACGCGATGGGATTGACAGCATCATACGGTAACACCAGCGAAGACACGCTCTGTAAGACCAGCGCATCTTTGTTCCGCAGTCCGTCAGGCGTCTCTTTACTACCCTTCGCCACAGGCTTGTACCCGGCGACGCTTTTGCCGCTGGCAGCCAGTGCCTGCAACAGCGCACGGGAAACCACTGTCTTTCCGACAGCAGTGTCAGTACCTGTTATGAAGAAACGCTTAAACATCACTAACCCCACAGTTATGTTGATGAAATATACGGGAGAGAAATAATCAACTGTGGAAAAAGTCTACGCGAAGCGGCCCAAGGCCGGCTTGAGATAGCGCAATTTTTGGTGTGAATACGAAAAAATGTTAACCCTGTAACAGTCGTATCAGCAGCGATCCGTTATAGAGGGCATCCTTGACTAAGGCCGCGCCAGCCATCGTTCCCCGGTTAGAAAATTGAGTGCTTTCTACCGCGATATGTCGGCTGTAAGCCGGTAACGATTGTTGCCGAATACAATCAGATATTGCCGGAAACAGGATGTCCGACGCCTGGTTAAAAGGAGAGCCAATGAGGATTTTTTGCGGGTTGAAGAGGTTCACCATAATTGCCAGAATTCGCCCGACATGGTTCCCTACGCCGCTGATAATGTCGCGCGCCAGTAAATCTCCCTGCAGCGCGGCCTGACACAGCCACTCCACGCTTAGCGGCTGCTGGTGCAGCATCGAACTCATCGATTTAGCCATTCGCACCTGCGCCAGCTCCAGCACGCTCTCCACGCTGGCGATGGTCTCCAGACAGCCATGGTTGCCGCAGTAACAGCGCTTACCATAAGGATCGACCTGGGTGTGTCCAATTTCCACCAGGCTACTGCTGCCGGCATGCAGCAGGCGTCCATCGGTGATCACGCCTGCGCCCACGTTATGGTCAATCACCACCTGAACCACGTCCCGCGCGCCTCTTGACGCGCCAAACAGCGATTCGGCCATGGTCCACGCGCTGATATCGTGCTGAATGTAAACCGACACGCCGGTATGGTTAGCTAAAATCTCGCCAAGCGGCATATCCTTAACGTCTTCATAAAAAGGCATCCGATGAATGATACCGTTCTCGGTATCAATAATCCCCGGCATGGTGACGGCGATGGCGGTTAAACGTTCCAGCTTCTTTTGGTGACGAATAAAAAACTGATCAACGTGATCGAGCAAGCGGGTCGCGAAAGGCTGAACGTGCTGTATTTCCAGCTCCAGCTGCTCTTCCACTACCAGCGCGCTGCTTAAATCCCGAAGCGCGAGATGGATTTCGCCGCGGCTGATACGCACAGAGAGATAATGCCAGGCTTCGGTTTCCACCATTAATCCAACGGCAGGTCGTCCCCGGCTTCCGGGTTCCTGTATTTCCGTTTCCTGGACCAGATGAGCTTCCAGCATTTCGCGGACAATTTTGGTGATACTGGCGGGGGCCAGCTGCGCGAAGCGCGAAAGGTCGATGCGCGATACCGGGCCAAGCTGATCAATCAGGCGATAAACCGCGCCCGCGTTGGTCTGCTTTATTTGATCGATATGGCCTGGCTGACTGTCCGCTACCACCGTTGACTCCCTTTATTTTCGCGCTTCGAAATAAACTGAGGGCTATGGTGAAACACTTCAACGGTACTCGTCAAATTTTTGCTTAGCCTTGTGATTTACCGCACATTTTTAGCCCTTATTTGTCTTAAAAATCTCACGTGGCGCTGGCAAGCAGCGATTCACGAAAACGTCGGGCCGCCTGCCCCTGTTCGCGATGCTTAGACCACACCAGCCACATTTCCGATACCGCGTCCTGTTCTTCGATGGGCAGCCAACACATATCCGACAGCTGAACCCGCCTGAACGACGCCGGCAATATCGACACCCCCAGCCCGGCGGCAACCAGGCCGATGATAGTCATTGCTTCCCCCACCTCCTGAGTAATGACCGGCGTCAGCCCGTAGCGGCGCATCAAGCCCAGAATATCGTCATACAGGCCGGTACCGACATGGGGATCGAAAAACACGAACGGCTCCCGCGCCAGTTCTCGCAGGCTAACGGCAGGCTGAGTCGCCAGCGGGTGATCCCTCGGTACCATCGCCAGCAGCGGCTCACGCAGCACTCTCTCCCAGAGCAGCGTATCCGGCAGTTGCGTATTACGCATTAGCCCCAGATCCAGCGCGCCTTCGTTCAGCGGGACGATTTGCTCACGGGTATTGGTTTCCCGCGTCTGAATATGCACATCAGGGTAACGGCGGCGAAAAGTCGACAGCGTGTCAGATACCGCCTTGATAAAGGGCGCCGAAGAGGTAAACCCGATGCGCAGCTCGCCGGTTTCCCCCTGATGCAGACGCGCGGCGCGCGCGGCGGCATCGTCTACCTGAGCGAGGATCTGTCGGCTGTCGGCCAAAAACTGCCTTCCTGCCTCGGTCAGGCTGACGCTACGGTTAGTTCGGGCAAAAAGACGGGCGCCAATTTGCTGTTCGAGGATTTGAATCTGCTGGCTAAGCGGCGGCTGAGAGATGTTCAGCCGCGCAGCCGCATGGCCGAAATGCAGCTCTTCAGCTACCGCAATAAAGTAACGCAGATGGCGCAGTTCAATATTCATATTTAAAACATCTTATTTGAGATTATTAATATATTAGACAGAATATTTACCTTTTCATACTCTGAATAAGGGGCCAATGCGCCACTCAACTCTCTGTTAAACAGCAAGGATTTTTCCGTGAGTCGTACAACTACCGCTGATACCGTCCCGGCACACGACGTCAGCGACATGATTGCACCGCAGCCAAATCAGTTTATTAAACGCGGTACTCCGCAATTTATTCGCGTTACTCTCGCCCTCTTTTCTGCCGGACTGGCGACCTTCGCGCTGCTTTATTGTGTGCAGCCGATCCTGCCGGTGCTCTCCAGCGAATTTGGCGTCTCACCGGCCAGCAGTAGTATTTCCCTGTCGATTTCCACGGCCATGCTGGCGGTGGGCCTGCTGTTTACCGGGCCATTATCCGACGCCATTGGCCGCAAGCAGGTGATGGTTACCGCGCTAATGCTGGCTTCCTGCTGCTCTCTGCTGTCGACGATGATGTCCAGCTGGCATGGGATCCTGATTATGCGAGCCCTGATTGGCCTGTCATTAAGCGGCGTGGCGGCGGTCGGTATGACCTACCTGAGCGAAGAGATCCACCCCAGCGTAGTGGCTTTCTCCATGGGGCTGTATATCAGCGGTAACTCTATTGGCGGTATGAGCGGCCGTCTGCTGACCGGGGTATTCACTGATTTTTTCGGCTGGCGAATTGCGCTGGCGGTCATTAGCGGCTTTGCCCTCGCCGCAGCGCTGATGTTCTGGCGTATTTTGCCGGAATCGCGCCACTTTCGTCCGACCTCGCTGCGGCCAAAATCGTTGCTGATCAACTTTCGCCTGCACTGGCGCGATCGCGGACTGCCGTTGCTGTTTCTCGAAGGTTTTTTGTTAATGGGGGCATTCGTCACTCTGTTTAACTATATCGGTTATCGTCTGATGCTCTCGCCGTGGTCGCTTAGCCAGGCGGTGGTCGGCCTGCTTTCGGTAGCCTATTTGACCGGAACCTGGAGTTCGCCAAAAGCCGGCGCGATGACCGTTCGCTACGGACGTGGTCCGGTGATGCTGTTCTCGACGGCGGTGATGCTCGGCGGCCTGCTATTGACCCTGTTCTCTTCGCTGTGGCTGATTTTTCTCGGCATGCTGCTGTTCTCGGCGGGTTTTTTCGCGGCACACTCGGTGGCCAGCAGCTGGATTGGCCCACGAGCCCGTCGCGCACGCGGCCAGGCCTCGTCGCTCTATTTATTCAGTTACTACCTGGGTTCGAGCATGGCGGGAACATTGGGCGGTATTTTCTGGCATAACTACGGCTGGAACGGCGTAGGCGGGTTTATCGCTCTGTTGTTAATAGCGGCACTGCTCACCGGCGCTTGTCTGCACAAGCGTCTGAAATAACGCAGTTAACGTGGCCTGTTGCAGGCCACGTTATTCATTCACCACATCCCTAATACCGACGACATTCCCATCAGTTCTCTGACGGCATCAAGAGAAAGTAGAGCAAAAAACAGCCAGGTAAACGGATTCATAATTCACCTCGCATCGCGGCCTGTTCTTGTATTGAGTTTAGCCGCCGCGCAGAGAAAGAATCTGCTACTTTGCGCACATCTGGATTATTTCGAGCTAAACATAAAATACGCAATCGATTAACCACTACATTATGCTAATGAAGGGTTCTGATACGCCGAGCGGCTGTCTGCACAAGCGGCGAGAAGATTTATGCGGCAAAAAATCGCACTCCTCGACCCCAACGGCGTATCAGGTTAGTGTAGGGACCCACGAATAGCACTTTGTTCACTTGCAACAGCCAGAGCGTAATCATGACGGAAAACAAGAACTATCATCAGCTTACCCGCACCTTCCAGCGTCTGTCCCGCTTTTCGCATCTCTCCGCCATCGCCGGCTGGGATATGTTCGCCATGATGCCCCCCGGCGGCAGCGCCGCACGCGGTGAAGCCCTGGCGGAGCTCGGCGTTCTGCAACATCAAATTCTGACCGATAAAAAAGTGGGGGAATGGCTACGCAATGCTCTTCAGGAAGAGCTGAACGATGTTGAGCAGGCCAACCTGCGCGAAATGGCCCGCCAGTATGAGCAGGCGGCGCTGCTGCCGGAAAGCCTGGTGGAAGCTAAATCACTGGCAGGAAGCCGTTGCGAACACGCCTGGCGCAGCCAGAGGCCCGCCAATGACTGGCTGGGGTTTGCCGAAAATCTGCGGGAAGTGGTCAAACTGAGCCGCGAAGAGGCGCAGATCCGGGCGGCGGCAAAAGGCTGCTCCCGCTATGATGCCCTGCTGGATATTTTTGAACCCGATATGACCAGCGCACGTCTGGACGTACTATTCGCCGATCTAAAGTCATGGCTTCCCGCTCTGCTGGAGAAAGTCGTTGAAAAACAGTCCCGGTCGCCGCTTATTGAACCTCAGGGGCCGTTTCCAATTGCCGCTCAGCGCGAACTTGGTCTGGAAGCGATGCGCGTGCTGGGTTTTGATTTCGACGGCGGGCGTCTGGATATCAGCGCCCATCCGTTCTGCGGCGGCGTGCCTCAGGATGTTCGTATCACCACACGTTATAACGAAAACGACCTGCTCAGCGCGCTGTTTGGCGTGATTCATGAAACCGGCCACGCGCGCTACGAGCAAAATTTACCGCGTAACTGGCTGGATCAGCCTGTCGCCCTCGCCCGTTCAACGGCAATCCACGAGTCGCAAAGCCTGTTTTTCGAAATGCAGCTTGGCCGCAGCGACGCATTTCTACAGCGCCTGTTGCCGACGGTACGCCAGTACTTTGGCGATCAGCCGGCATTCAGCCACGAAAACTTTATCGCATGGAATCAGCGCGTCAAACCGGGCTTTATCCGCGTCGATGCTGACGAAGTGAGCTATCCTGCTCACGTAATTCTGCGCTACGAGATTGAACGCGCGCTGATTGATGGCGATATTGAGGTCGATGATATTCCGGCGCTGTGGGACGAAAAAATGCAGCTCTGGCTGGGACTTTCCACTACCGGTAACTACCGCGACGGCTGTATGCAGGATATCCACTGGACCGACGGCGGGTTTGGCTATTTTCCATCCTACACGCTGGGCGCAATGTACGCGGCTCAGCTGATGGCTTCCGCCAGAAGAGCGCTACCGCAGTTAGAAAGCGACATCGCTGGCGGTAACTTCAGCGCCCTGTTCGACTGGCTGCGGCAGAATATCTGGCAGCACGGCAGCAGTTTCCCTACCTCGCAGCTGATTCAGCACGCGACCGGGGAAGACCTTAACAGCGACTTTTTCCGCCAGCACCTGACCTCGCGTTATCTGTAAATCACCGGCGTCGGGCCTGCCCGGCGCCCTGTCCAGCTTTGTATTTATCCGTTGTACATACGGTTACACGCCGATACCAAACACTCACGGAAACCTCGAGCAGACCAGCATATAGTTCTTTCAACGGCCCCGCAGTGGGGTTGAAACAAGAAACCTTTTCGAGGATATCAGAATGAAAAAAGTATTAGCTCTGGTCGTTGCCGCTGCTATGGGTCTGTCTTCTGTTGCTTTCGCAGCCGATGCTGCCGCGACTACCACTCCGGCTGCGGCAACTCACAGCACCACCGCTAAAGCGACCCACCACAAGAAACATCATGCTGCCGCTGCCAAACCGGCCGCAGAGCAGAAAGCTCAGGCGGCTAAAAAGCACAAAAAATCGGCCGCTAAACCGGCTGTAGCCCAGAAGGCTCAGGCCGCCAAGAAACACAAAAAAGCTGAAGCTAAACCAGCCGCGGCCCAGAAGGCGCAGGCCGCTAAGAAACACAAAAAAGCAGCCACTAAACCAGTAGCTCAAAAAGCGCAGGCTGCTAAAAAACACCATAAAACCACAAAGCATCATACCGCTAAACCAGCTGCACAACCGGCTGCTTAATCTCCCCGGTTAAGGCTGTTTAATATGATACCGGCGCTGGATTCAGCGCCGTTTTTTTCTGGAGAGCACCATGCTGCGGCGCTATCGTTTTGAGCTCATCCTGATCCTGCTGATAATCTGCGCGCTGGTCGCCAGCCGCTTTTTCCTCTACTAAAAACTTCGCTGCCAGATGTTAAGCCCGGGCCGTAAATCGTCAGAAAAAGCGCCGGGATTGTCGTCAATTTTTGGGCGTACCGCACCGTTATCCCGCAACCATCGCCGGGATATAAAAAGAAAGCTCGCTCACGTCGCTATGAATAGTCCCGGATTCAACCTGAGGCCGTCGGGAATATGAATAATCTGCGGAAAAAAGAAAATATTCTGGAGATGGCTTAACCGTCACCAGCACGGTCATCATTCCGCTCGCCTGCGAAAGCCGCCCGCGTTCCGTGCGGGGCTTTTAGCATTACCCTTTAGCTGGTCGTCAGATCCAGCGATGATTATCAGCTCTGACCGAAAAACGATCTTCTGCCATAGCCCATCGCCCTGCTTGATATTGTTTAACCTGCCTGTTTCCGCTTCGCTTGCCGTTGGAATCGTCCTGCGGGAAGAGAAACCTGTATTACAGAATATGGACTGCAGTCACCAGCAGATAGCCCGTAGCGCCCCAGATCAGCGCAGAAACCAGCGACACATAAACTAATGCGCGAATACCTTGTTTAGACATAGCCCCTCCCATACATCGGGTGTTAGAAATTGCAGATATCATTGCCGGGATAACATCTCTATTTGCTCAACAAGGTAGTAGCAATAACAACGTTTACGGTGAGAAAATGTTTCGCTTTGAAAATAAGTAATAATCAGGTAAAGAAGTGCGTTTTTCCTGTGATGATTTCTCAATTTTCGCCGATATTAGTGGTTTTATCCGAAGAGCAATATTGGCGAAGCGCAAAAATGAAAAGCAATTTATCGCCTCATTCCGATGTACGTTCGGATACACGATTTATGTTGCTTCCGTCGCTTTTTTCTGCGGAAATAGCGCCGCAGGAAAACGGCGTTAAGGCATTGAATTCACGCCATTCATCCGCCGGTAACCAGCGTTTTGGCTCGGTTTTGCCTGCCGTCTGGCTTAATTAAAATTATTGTTAACTTTCATAAACTTAAATCTGCTGCTACTTTCAATATACATAATTATCTCCCCAGAGAGTGATATGCGTAGAGACGTATTGTTATTACTGTGTTCCATTTATCTTTTTCCTGCGCTTGTCCATGCCGATGATGAAGGTATGAGCGCCAGGGATATTAAGACGCTGTTTTTTGGTCATGATGACCGTAAACCAGTAAGCAATCCCACAGAAGCCCCCTGGGATGCCATCGGGCAGCTGGAAACCGCCAGCGGCAATCTTTGCACCGCGACGCTAATCACCCCCAATCTGGCGCTCACCGCCGGACACTGTCTGCTTATGCCGCCCAAGGGCAAGCCGGATAAACCCGTCGCGCTACGCTTTATCTCGCGCAAAGGCAGCTGGGTGTATGAAATCCACGGTATTGAAGGCCGCGTTGATCCTTCGCTGGGGAAACGGCTCAAGGCCGACGGCGACGGCTGGATTGTTCCGAGCGCCGCTGCACCGTGGGATTTTGGTCTTATCGTTCTGCGCTATGCCCCCTCAGGGATCGCGCCGGTGCCCATTTTCAGCGGCAGTAAAGCCGACCTGACCGCGGCGCTTAAAACCGCAGAGCGCAAAGTAACCCAGTCAGGCTATCCGGAAGATCATCTGGATAGCCTCTACACTCACGAAGATTGCGTGGTTACCGGCTGGGCGCAAACCTCGGTGCTCTCCCATCAATGCGATACTCTGCCGGGCGATAGCGGCTCCCCGCTGCTGCTAAAAACCGATAATGGCTGGCAGGTGATAGCGGTCCAAAGTTCAGCTCCTGGCCCACAAGATCGCTGGCGGGCGGACAACCGCGCCATATCGGTGACCGGTTTTCGCGATAAGCTGGAAGCGCTGGCCGCTCAGTAAGCGGTCAGCCCCGCTGCTGGCGTAGCGGCAATAATGCGACGGGCCCTGGCTCGCTGACACAGAATTTGCCGCCCGCGTTCGCCGGCGGCATCATATTAAGCGAGTTTAATTAACACCATGCCTGCCACCAGCAGGAGCAGCCCGGCCCACCCTTTATAGTTCAAACGCTGGCCAAACAGCACCCAGCCGGCGGCCATGGTCGCGGCGATACCGAAACCGCCCCACAGCGCATAGGCAACAGACAGGTCAATTCCTTTCACCGCCTGCGAGAGCGCGCTGAAGGCGCCAAGAACCGCAGCCAGCGACATCACGCCGAAAAACTTCCGCCGAAAACCATCGGAAAACTTCAAAAAAACGTTGGCGACGATTTCCAGCACGATAGCCAGCGCCAGCCACGCGGCATGGACCCACTCAAACTGTTGCATGAGCGCTCTCCTTACCTGATTTTGCCGCTTTCTGCGTCCCGGATTTGATCAGTACAATCCCGGCAACGAGGGTAACCAGCCCGGCAATTTTTATCGTCGACAGCGTCTCGTCAAACAGCAGGACGCTGAAGATGGTGATCAGTAAAATGCCGATCCCTTCCCACAAGGCGTAGGCGACGCCGAGGGCAATTTTTTTCACTGCGAATGCCAGAAAAATATATGAAAGCGCGATCATCACCAGCATTAAAATAAAGCCAGTCTGGCCGCCGCTTACGCTTGCCCATTTCATCGACAGAGTGCCGGTAATTTCGGCAACGATAGCTAAAGCTAATAAAATCCAATAAAACATGATCCCTTCTCCTGCTTGAGAATATAATCCACCGCGGCTTACCGTAAGATAAACCGGAAAAATTCTGACGTTATTTTAGCCGTGCGCAGCGCGCCAGCTCAGGCAGAGAGAAGAAGACTAAAGCGCCGAGCGCCAGTGCTGCTCGCCAAGGAAGCGGGAGTTTAAGTGGGATACTGCAGGGTGATGAGAAATATACATCCTGAACCGATTGTCCATAAAATTACAATTATCCGCGGTATTGCTTCTCGTCATTTGCGGATGAAAATTGTCCTCTGTAGTTATACACCAGCAGATTTGTACCATAACGCCACATTTAACTCAAAGCCTTTGCAGTTCTTTACCTCTAATATTTGATTTGGATTAGCTTTTTCCAATCGCGATTGCCATTATGATTTCACTTCGTCAATTATAAATAAACGGGCATTTTTCTTTTTAGCAGACACGCAGCGTTGAGACGCCGACTTTGCCAGCGTCTACAATGAACTCACAACAGACTCAGTGCTTTCTCGCAGGGAGCGGTATGGCCAAACCCATTATCACGCTTAACGGCTTAAAAATAGTCATCATGCTCGGCATGATGGTTATCATCCTTACGGGCATTCGCTTCGCGGCGGATATTATCGTTCCTTTCATACTGGCGCTTTTTCTGGCGGTAGTGATTAACCCTCTGGTTCAGCTGATGGTACGCTGCCGGGTGCCGCGGGTGCTGGCCATTTCGCTGCTGGTGGGCGTTATTGTCCTGCTGGCCGTAATACTTCTGGCCTCGCTGGGCACCTCGCTCAACGAACTCGCGCGTACCCTGCCGCAATATCGCAATTACCTGTATGAACCGATGCAAACCGTTGCGCCGTGGTTACAGCGTTTCGGCTTCACCGTGTCGGTGGTTGAGCTGAATAAATATATAGACCCCAACGCGGTGATGACGATGGTGACCAGCCTGCTCACCCAGCTTTCAAACGCCATGTCCTCCATCTTCCTGCTGCTGCTCACGGTGGTGTTTATGCTGCTTGAAGTGCCGCAGCTTCCGGCAAAGCTGCAGCAGCTGATGTCGCGACCGGTTGAAGGCATGGGCGCGATTCAGCGCGCGCTGGATAGCGTCTCTCATTACCTGGTGTTAAAAACCGCCATCAGCCTGGTGACCGGGCTGGTGGTTTGGGGAATGCTGGTGGTGCTGGACGTTCGCTTTGCCTTTATGTGGGGGCTGCTGGCTTTTGCGCTCAACTATATTCCCAATATCGGCTCGGTT
>OEPS010000088.1_pt1 | contig 32943 bp, 30 predicted proteins | sample 1539411 | NCBI WGS metagenome assembly OEPS01 (sample SAMN02671747, study PRJEB22543) | soil metagenome | biome: bacteria | place: China:Hunan Province, Lengshuijiang City | collected 2012-10-15 | depth 0.08m m
TGATCAGGCCGACCTGAATCCACTGGGTATGGGCGATGCCGAACAGGTAGTCCAGGCCCGAGTTGAGGTGCAATACGCCAAAGCCCATGTCGGCACCCAGGCCGAACACCGTGGCGATGATGCCGAAGCCATCCACCGCATAGCCGATGGGGCCGTTGATGCGTTTGCCGATCAGCGGATAGAGCGCTGAACGCAGGGCCAGCGGCAGGTTATGACGGTAGGCGAAATAAGCCAGGGCCATACCAACGAAGGCGAACACGCCCCAACCGTGCAGGCCCCAATGCAGGAACAGCAACTGCATGGCCTGGCGCCCGGCCTCGACCGTTCCGGCTTCACCCTGGGGTGGCTGGAGCATGTGCGTCAGCGGTTCGGAAACGCAGAAGAAGAACAGGGTGATGCTGATACCGGCGGCGAACAGCATGCCGGCCCAAGACAAATAGCTGAACTCGGGTTCGTCGTGGTCGGCACCGAGCTTGATCTTGCCGTAGCCGGACAAGGCGGTGACCACCACGAAGACCAGGTACAGCGTCATCGCCAGCATGTAATACCAGCCGACCGTATTGGCCGCCCAGTTCTGTGCCGCCAGCAACCATTCACCGGCCGCTTGCGGATTACTGATGACCACCAGTCCGAAAATGAGGATAAAACTCGCCGCGAAATAGAAAACCGGCGGATTCATGCGGATCTTGCCGCTGGATGTAGGACTCGGTGCACCCATTAAACGTGCACCTCGACATGAGGGGAAAGGCTTGGATTGAACGGGTTCAGCAAAGGGTTTCCTCCTGTTGAACGCCGGCAGCGGACCACCGTTTTAACTTGAACAAGCGTTCAAGTTAAACATGGATGGGGTCCGCAATGCGACCCAATGCCGCAATCCAAGCCCTGCTGCGGTTACTTCTGGGTCCCGTCATCGTGCTGCAGATTGGCCTGGGTCAGGTTGCTGCCCGGCGCCACACTGCGGGTCAACCAGACGTTGCCGCCGATGGTCGAACCCTTGCCGATGGTGATACGTCCCAGAATAGTTGCACCGGCATAAATCACCACGTCGTCCTCGACGATCGGGTGGCGCGGATGGCCCTTTTGCAACTGGCCGTCTTCATCCGCAGGGAAGCGTTTGGCCCCCAGGGTCACGGCCTGGTAGATGCGTACCCGCTCGCCGATGATCGCCGTTTCACCGATCACCACGCCGGTACCGTGGTCGATGAAGAAGCTCTGGCCGATCTGCGCCCCCGGATGGATGTCGATGCCGGTCGCCGAATGCGCCAGCTCGGAACTGATCCGCGCCAGCAAAGGCAGACCGGCGCGGTAAAGGTGGTGGGCCAGGCGATGATGGATCACCGCCAGAATCCCCGGATAGCACAGCAACACCTCATCGACACTGCGCGCCGCCGGATCGCCATGGAAAGCCGCCAGCACATCGGTGTCGAGCACGCTGCGCAGGCCCGGCAACGCGGCAGCGAAGTCCTGTATCAGGCGCAGCGCCTTGGCGTCGACATCGGCGGTGTTGCACTTGCCGTGACGGGCGACATAGCGCAGCTCCAGACGCGCCTGGGCAAGCAAAGCGGTCAGGGCCGAATCGAGGGTGTGGCCGACATAGAAGTCTTCGCTTTCCTCACGCAGGTCCACCGGACCCAGACGCATGGGAAACAGTGCACCGCACAATTGCTCAAGGATGTGGCGCATGGCCTCGCGTGAAGGCAGCTCGCGCCCGCCTTGCTCGCCACTGCTACGACCATTGCTGCTGCGCCATTTGTCACGGGCGCTACGCAAGCCGGCAACAATACCCTGCAGTTGCCAATGCCCAGTCTGCGCGTTTTCGCTCACGGTTACGTCTCCTGCCGCGGCGGCGATAAGGGAATGAGTGGGCCGCCAGATAGACACTCACTTTACGGCAAATGGCCTTGGGAAAAAAAATAACCCTTTATTCCAAAACGCAATAAGACCGGCATAAGCCGGTAGGAGCGAGCTTGCCTCGCGATGCGATCGACCTGACAAAACGCTATCGCGGGGCAAGCCCGCTCCCACAGAAGATCGCTCCCATCTTCGCTTACAAGGCCGGGAGTTGCTCGTCGGCCTGTGGCTGCCTATAGTCGGATTTTCCCTTGCAGATGCACCGCCATGATCGACCGACAGCTTTCCCGCTTCAATCGTCTGGACCTGCTTGGCGCGCCGACCGCGCTGGAAAAGCTCCACCGCCTCTCGGCCTGGGTCGGCCGCGATATTTATGTCAAACGCGACGACTGCACGCCCCTTGCCCTGGGCGGCAACAAACTGCGCAAACTCGAATACCTGGCCGCCGATGCCTTGAGCAAGGGCGCCGACACTCTGGTCACCGCCGGGGCGATCCAGTCCAACCATGTGCGCCAGACCGCTGCACTTGCGGCGAAACTGGGCCTCGGTTGTGTCGCGCTACTGGAAAACCCGATCGGCACCGACTCCACGAACTACCAGGGCAACGGCAACCGCCTGCTGCTGGGGCTGTTCGACACCAAGGTCGAGCTTGTGGATAACCTCGACAACGCCGACGAACAACTGCAAGCGCTGGCCGTACGCCTGCACGCCAGCGGGCGCAAACCCTACATCGTGCCTATCGGCGGCTCCAACGCGCTTGGCGCCCTGGGCTATGTCCGCGCCGGGCTGGAACTGGCCGAACAGATCAACCAGAGCGGCCAGACCTTCGCTGGCGTCATCCTCGCCTCCGGAAGCGCCGGCACCCACAGCGGCCTGGCCCTGGCATTGGCCGAAGCCTTGCCGCAACTGCCGGTGATTGGCGTCACGGTATCGCGCAGCGACGAGGCCCAACGCCCCAAGGTACAGGGCCTGGCTGAGCGCACCGCGGAACTCCTGGGCGTACGCATCCCGGCTGCCTTCAAGGTCGAACTGTGGGACGAGTATTTCGCGCCGCGCTATGGCGAACCGAACGCCGGCACCCTCGCCGCCATTCGCCTGCTGGCGAGCCAGGAAGGCTTGTTGCTCGACCCGGTGTATACCGGCAAGGCCATGGCCGGGTTGCTTGACGGTATCGCGCGCCAGCGATTCGACGAAGGTCCGCTGATTTTCCTGCATACCGGTGGGGCACCGGCATTATTCGCCTACCCTGAGGTCTGGAGCAGCTAAGCTTTATATTCATAAATAATATAAGAAAATGAATTTATATTATTTTTAAGCCTATTAGCGTCACCCTATAGTCGCCAACCACTACACAACAACATTGGGGCTTCGTCATGACAGTAATCGCTAAACAGATTCTCAATGCGGGCGTCGCCCTGCTGCTGGGCGCCACGCTGCTCGGTCAGGCGGTTGCCGGCGAGCAGCTGAAAACCATCAAGGACAAGGGTGTCATCAACATCGGCCTGGAAGGCACCTACCCGCCGTTCAGCTTCGTCGATGAAAGCGGCAAACTCTCGGGCTTTGAAGTGGAGCTGTCAGAGGCCCTGGCCAAGGAGCTGGGCGTCAAGGCGAAGATTCAACCCACCAAGTGGGACGGCATCCTGGCTGCCCTGGAGTCCAAACGTCTGGACGCCGTGGTGAACCAGGTGACCATCTCCGAGGAACGCAAGAAGAAGTACGACTTCTCCGAGCCTTACACCGTTTCCGGTATTCAGGCGCTGGTGCTGACGAAAAAGGCTGCCGAGCTGAACATCAAATCCGCTGCCGACCTGGGCGGCAAGAAGGTCGGGGTAGGCCTGGGCACCAACTACGAACAGTGGGTCAAAGCCAATGTACCGACCGCTGACGTGCGCACCTACGAAGACGATCCGACCAAGTTCCAGGAACTGCGTGTCGGCCGTATCGACGCCATCCTGATCGACCGTCTGGCCGCTCTGGAATACGCCAAGAAAGCCAAGGACACTACCGCTGCCGGTGATGCGTTCTCGCGTCAGGAAGCCGGTATCGCCCTGCGCAAGGGCGAGCCTGAACTGCTCGACGCCATCAACAAGGCACTGGACAAGCTGCGTGCCGACGGCACCCTGACCAAGCTCTCTGAGAAGTACTTTGGCGCCGACGTGACTAAATGATCGAAGACAGCTTGCAGCTTGCGCTCGACAGCGCGCCCTTTCTGCTCAAGGGCGCGTACTTCACGGTCATTCTCAGCCTCGGCGGGATGTTCTTCGGCTTGCTGCTGGGCTTTGGCCTGGCGCTGATGCGCCTGTCGCGCATCAAGCTGGTGAGTTGGATCGCACGGGTCTATGTGTCGTTCTTTCGCGGCACCCCGCTGCTGGTACAGCTGTTCGTGATCTATTACGGCCTGCCCCAGGTAGGCCTGGAACTGGACCCGCTACCGGCGGCGCTGATCGGCTTCTCGCTGAACATGGCCGCCTATGCCTGTGAAATCCTGCGCGCCGCGATCGGCTCCATCGACCGCGGTCAGTGGGAGGCCGCCGCCAGTATCGGCATGACCCGTGGCCAGGCCATGCGCCGGGCCATCCTGCCCCAGGCGGCGCGCACCGCACTGCCGCCGTTGGGCAACAGCTTCATTTCGCTGGTCAAGGACACCGCCCTGGCCGCGACCATCCAGGTGCCTGAGCTGTTCCGCCAGGCGCAGCTGATCACCGCGCGCACCTTCGAAGTCTTCACCATGTACCTTGCCGCCGCACTGATCTACTGGGTGCTGGCCAGCGTTCTGGCGCACCTGCAGAACCGCCTGGAAGCGCGAGTCAACCGGCACGACCAGGAGTAACACGGCATGATCGTGGTAGAGCGACTGAGCAAACAGTTCAATGGCCAGACCGTACTGAACGACATCAGCCTCACGGTCGAGGCGGGCGAAGTAATCGCCATCATCGGCCCCAGCGGCTCCGGCAAGACCACCTTCCTGCGCTGCCTGAACCTGCTGGAAACCCCCAGCAGCGGCCGCATCCAGGTCGGTGACGTGGCCATCGATGCCAACCAGCCACTGACCAAGCAGCAGGGGCTGATCCGCAAGCTGCGCCAGCAGGTCGGTTTCGTGTTCCAGAATTTCAACCTGTTCCCTCACCGCACGGCCCTGGAGAACGTCATCGAAGGCCCGTTGGTGGTCAAGAAGACGCCCCGTGAGCAGGCCGTGGCCCTGGGCATGAAGCTGCTGGCCAAGGTCGGCCTGGCGGGGAAAGAGGCGTCGTATCCACGCAAGCTGTCCGGCGGTCAGCAACAACGGGTAGCAATAGCCCGGGCCCTGGCCATGGAGCCGCAAGTCATTCTGTTCGACGAACCGACCTCGGCGCTGGACCCGGAGCTGGTCGGCGAAGTGCTGGCGACCATCCGCGGCCTGGCCGAAGAACGGCGTACGATGATCATTGTCACCCACGAAATGAGCTTCGCCCGGGATGTGGCCAACCGGGTGATCTTTTTCGACAAGGGCGTGATTGTCGAACAGGGCGAAGCACGGGCGCTGTTCGCTCATCCCAAGGAAGAGCGAACCCGACAGTTCCTCGGCAAGTTTCTCGGCACCCAGAACACCGGGTACTGATTTCCCGGCCAGATCCCCCCTACGCTCCTCGCCCGCAGGTTTCAATGCGGGCGTAGTCCTGTTCCGAAGTTGACCGCCACCCGCAAGAAGGTACTGCTCGGGCTTGATCCTTTCGCTGCACTGGCCAATAACCGCCCATCCCGCAGATGTTCATGCCAAGGATGCGCGCCATGCCTCATATCCGTCAGACAAGCGAACTTTCCCCACCGACTCTCCCCGGCATTCACGTTGCCGGTATCGGGCGCAACAGCGCTGCTCGACTCTGTGCACAGATCCCCGTTCAACCACCGATGGAAGCCGGCGATCTGCTCCTGCTGTTCTGGGGGCAATGTTTTGTCAGCGCCCATACCCTGCAAGCGCACGAAGCGAAAGACGCTATCGCCATGCGCATACCCGCAAGCTACCTGCACAACGGTATCCACCGCCTGCACTACCGCCTGCTCAAACCCGGCAAGCGTCCGCTGCGTTCGCCCGAGCGACGGGTGCTGGTCAAGCTCGACTGCCCCGGAGGCAATGGTGCTGACGAGTACCTGCAGCCCTTGCTGCTGCCCCGCCGGTTGCGTCGTGAGGGCCTTTTCCTCGCAGCCTTGAGCGACGCCGTGCCCTGCACCCTGGCCCCTTACAGAAACATGGCCGAAGGTGACCGGATTACTGTGCGCTGGGGTGACTTGCGTCTGGACCTGCCTGCTCTGCATCTGTCTCAGGTCGGCAACCCCGTGCTGGCGCAAATCCCCCTGGCACTGGTCTGCGAAGCGGGTCCAGACCGGCACATGGAGCTGAGCTACTGCATTCTCGACCGGGTCGGCAACCGCTCGCATTGGGCACCCGCTACACAATTACAGGTGTTCGCCGGATGCCCGCCGAGAACTTCTATATATATTCCAAAAATGTAGTTTATTTAATTTTTATACGCCTTTAGGGTATATGAACCGGACCACCGGACCAGCGCATTTCTGTCGGCGCAGCCAGCGCCGACGTTTCCAATACGTGAGGTAAGGTATGGTCAGGAACACAATCACCCCAGTGCGTAACGCCAGGGCATTGAGTACAGCCAAGGAGCAGTACTGATGTCCAGTCTGGCAGATACGAACGTCCACAGTGATCTGGACAGCGCCCCGCTACTGTTGCCGGCCAAGGTGCTGCGCAGTGACGCCGAGGCCCTGCAGGCCGCCCATGAGCTGGCCGAAGTGGCCCGCCATCAAGCGTCCCGACGCGACCAGCAACGCAAACTGCCCTGGGCAGAAATCGAACAGTTCACCCGCAGTGGCCTGGGCAGCATTTCCATTCCTCGTGCCTACGGCGGTGCGCAGGTGTCGTTTGTGACCATCGCCGAGGTGTTCCGCATCATCAGCGCCGCCGACCCGGCACTGGGACAAATCCCGCAGAACCAGTTCGGCATCCTGCAGTTGCTCAAGGGCACCGCCAGCGAGCGCCAGAAGGACCTGCTGTTCAAATCCGTGCTCGACGGCTGGCGCATCGGCAATGCCGGGCCGGAACGTGGCAGCAAGCACACCCTGGAGCTCAAGGCGCGTATCACCCGCGAGGGCGATCACTATGTGCTCAGCGGGCAGAAGTTCTACTCCACCGGCGCGCTGTTCGCGCATTGGGTGGCGGTAAAAGCACTGAACGATGAAGGCCGTCAGGTCATGGCCTTTGTTCGCCGCGGTACTCCCGGGCTGCGCATCGTCGATGACTGGTCCGGGTTTGGTCAGCGCACCACCGCCAGCGGCACCGTGCTGCTGGACCGGGTTCAGGTCGATGCCGAGCTTGTCATCGACAACTGGCGCCAGAACGAGGTGCCGAACATTCAGGGCGCTGCCTCGCAACTGATCCAGGCGGCCATCGATGCCGGCATCGCCGAAGCGGCCGTCGCCGACGCCATCAGCTTTGTCCGTGAGAAGTCACGGCCATGGATCGACGCCAAGGTCGAGCGCGCCAGCGATGACCTCTACGTGATCGCCGACATCGGTCGCCTGCAACTTGAGCTGCATGCGGCCCAGGCGTTGTTGAGCAAGGCGGCGCGCACCCTTGATGAGGTCAACGCCGCGCCGGTGGATGCTGCCTCGGCCGCCCGCGCCTCGATTGCCGTGGCCGAAGCCAAGGTGCTGACCACCGAGATCGCCCTGCAGGCCAGCGAAAAGCTCTTCGAGCTCGCCGGCAGCCGCGCCACCCTCGCCGAGTTCAACCTCGACCGGCACTGGCGCAATGCACGCGTACACACCCTCCACGACCCGGTGCGCTGGAAATACCACGCTGTCGGCACTTATCACCTCAACGGTACGTTGCCTGCCCGGCATTCCTGGATTTGACCAGACCACTGGAGCCCTTTTATGAGCCTTCTGCCGCAACCGCACGATAACGTCGCGGTCATCCACACTGACGCCCAGGCGTTGCAAATTGCCGAAGAAGTGGCCGTTCAACTGCGTCGCGACAGCGCCCTGCGCGACCGCGAACGCCGTCTGCCACACCCTGAACTGGCACTCTTTTCTCATTCCGGGCTGTGGGGCATCAGTGTCCCTAAAGTCTTTGGTGGTGCAGGCGTGTCGACCGTCACCCTGGCCAAGGTCATCGCCCGTATCGCCCAGGCCGACGCTTCGCTCGGGCAAATTCCCCAGAATCATTTCTATGCTCTGGAAGTGCTGCGGGTAAACGGCAGCCCGCAGCAACAGCAGCGCCTGTACGCCGACGTACTGGCCGGCAAACGCTTTGGCAACGCCCTGGCCGAACTCGGAACCAAGACCGCCCACGACCGCACCACGGCGCTGAGCCGTGACGGTGACGGCTACCGCATCAACGGCCGCAAGTTCTACGCCACCGGCGCTCTCTACGCCCAGCGCATTCCGACGTCAGTGATCGACGAGCAGGGCATCCAGCAACTGGTCTTCGTCCCGGCCGACAGCGCCGGGCTGCAAGTGATCGACGACTGGAGCGGCTTCGGTCAGCGCACCACTGGTAGCGGCTCGGTGCAGTTCGACAATGTTCGGGTTGCCGCCGAAGATGTGGTGCCGTTCCAGAGTGCCTTCGAACGACCGACCACCGTTGGCCCGCTGGCGCAGATTCTCCATGCTGCCATCGACACCGGCATCGCCCGCGCCGCCTACGAAGACGCCCTGCAGTTTGTGCGCACCCGCAGCCGTCCGTGGATCGACTCCGGCATCGACAAGGCCAGCGACGACCCGTTGACCCTGAAGTCCTTCGGTCATCTGGCAATCCGTCTGCACGCTGCCGAAGCCCTGCTTGAGCGCGCCGGCGAGTTCCTCGACCAGGCCCAGGCCGAGCCCAACGCAAGCACCGTCGCCGCCGCCTCGATCGCCGTGGCCGAAGCGCGCGCGATCAGCACCGAGATTTCCCTGGCCGCCGGCACGACCCTGTTCGAACTGGCCGGCAGCCAGGCCACCCTCGCCGAACATGGCCTCGATCGCCACTGGCGCAATGCCCGCGTACACACGCTGCACGACCCGGTGCGCTGGAAGTACCACGCCATTGGCAATTACTACCTCAACGATGAGAACCCACCGCTGCGGGGGACCATCTGATGGCCAAGAAAAAAATCCTCCTCAATGCTTTCAACATGAACTGCATTGGCCACATCAATCACGGCCTGTGGACCCACCCGCGGGACACCTCGACCCAGTACAAAACCCTGGAGTACTGGACCGAGCTGGCTCAGTTGCTTGAGCGGGGCCTGTTCGACGGGCTGTTCATCGCCGACATTGTCGGGGTCTACGACGTCTACCAGAACAGCGTCGAGGTACCGCTCAAAGAGTCGATCCAGCTGCCGGTCAACGACCCCTTGCTGCTGGTCTCGGCCATGGCCGCGGTGACCCGTCATCTGGGCTTCGGCCTGACCGCTAACCTGACCTACGAGCCGCCCTACCTGTTCGCCCGCAAGCTCTCGACCCTCGACCACCTGAGTCGTGGCCGGGTGGGCTGGAACATCGTCACCGGCTACCTGGACAGTGCGGCCAGGGCCATGGGCCTTGAGCAGCAAGCGGAACACGACCGCCGCTATGACCAGGCCGATGAGTACATGCAAGTGCTGTACAAGCTTCTGGAAGGCAGCTGGGAGCAAGGCGCAGTCGCCAACGATCGCCAACAGCGGGTCTACGCCCACCCGGACAAAGTCCACAAGGTGAACCACCAGGGCGAGTTTTACCGGGTCGAAGGCTACCACCTGTGTGAACCCTCGCCACAGCGCACGCCGGTGCTGTTCCAGGCAGGCGCCTCCGAACGCGGCCTGGGTTTTGCCGGCAACCACGCCGAGTGCGTGTTCATCAGTGGCCAGACCAAGCCCGGCACCCGCGCCCAGGTCGACAAGGTCCGCGCTGCCGCCGTAGCCGCCGGCCGTGATCCCGAGGCAATCAAGGTGTTCATGGGCGTAACCGTGATCGTCGCCCGCAGCGAAGAGCAAGCCTGGGCCAAGCATGCCGAATACCTGCGCTACGCCAGCGCCGAAGCGGGAGTTGCGCACTTCGCCAGTTCCACGGGTATCGACTTCGCTGCCTACGAACTGGACGAACCGATTCAGTACGTCAAAAGCAACGCCATTCAATCGGCGACCAAGACCCTGCAGAACAACGACTGGACCCGGCGCAAGCTGCTCGACCAGCACGCCCTCGGCGGACGCTATATCACCCTGGTCGGCTCACCGACCCAGGTCGCCGACGAGCTGGAAAGCTGGATCGCTGAAACCGGTCTCGACGGCTTCAACCTGACCCGCACCGTAACCCCGGAAAGCTATGTCGACTTCATCGACCTGGTGATCCCCGAGCTGCAGCGTCGCGGCTCGTACAAGACCGCCTACGAACAAGGCACCCTGCGCGAAAAACTTTTCGCCAGTGACCAGCCACTGCTGCCCGCCGAACATCCCGGCGCCAGCTACCGCCACACCACCCCGACTGGAGCGCTACAGCATGCTTAAGACCTTCCTTGCCCGCCCTGTCGCGGCCCTGCTACTTACCCTGGGTCTGTCCGGCCTTGCACAGGCCGGCGACGCGCCGCTGAAAGTCGGCACCACCGCCGCCTTCGCCATTCCGCTGGAAGCGGCGGTCAGCGAAGCGAAAAAACAGGGACTGACTGTCGAGCTGATCGAATTCAGCGACTGGATCGCGCCAAATGTCAGCCTGGCCAGCGGCGATATCGATGTGAACTATTTCCAGCACATCCCCTTCCTGGAAAACGCCAAGGCTGCGGCGGGTTTCGATCTGGTGCCTTATGCGCCGGGGGGGATCAACAACGTCGGGCTGTATTCCAAGAAGTACAAAAGCTTCGATGAACTGCCGCAAGGCGCCAGCGTCGCCATTGCCAACGACCCGATCAACAGCGGGCGCGGTCTGCAGCTGCTGGCCAAGGCCGGTTTGATCACGCTCAAACCCGGCGTGGGCTACAAGGCCACTGAAGAGGACATCGTCGCCAACCCCAAGCAGCTGAAGATCCTTCAGGTCGAGGCGGTGCAACTGGTGCGAGCCTACGATGATGCCGATCTGGTCCAGGGTTATCCGGCCTACATCCGCCTGGCCAATACCTTCGACGCCACCTCGACCCTGTTGTTCGACGGTCTCGATCACAAGGAATACGTGATCCAGTTCGTCATCCGCCCGCAAAACAAGGACGACCCGCGCCTGGCCAAATTCATCGACATCTACCAGCACTCGCCTGCCGTACGCGCCGCCCTCGACAAGGCCCACGGCAAGCTCTACCAGCCAGGCTGGGAGAGCTGAGATGAGCGCCGCCACCGCCCTCCTGGCGCCGGGGGAACACCCCCTGGCGCCACTGCACCAGGCTCAGCGACTGGCCTTGCACCCGGAGCTGGGCAGCGCCCACGTGCGCTTCATCGGCCTGGGCAAGACCTACCCGGGGCAAGCCGCCCCGGCGCTGGAAGCCATCGACCTGAACATCCAGCGCGGCGAAATCTTCGGCATCATCGGCCGTAGCGGCGCAGGCAAGTCGTCACTGATCCGCACCATCAACCGTCTCGAACAACCCAGCACCGGCCGGGTACTGATCGACCAGGTGGACATCGGCGAGTTCGACGAAGACCGCCTGGTACGCCTGCGCCGGCGCATCGGCATGATCTTCCAGCACTTCAACCTGATGTCGGCCAAGACCGTGTGGCAGAACGTCGAGTTGCCGCTGAAGGTCGCCGGCGTACCCAAGGCCCAGCGCCAGCGCAAGGTTGCCGAGCTGCTGGAACTGGTCGGGCTTGAGCAAAAACACCAGGCCTACCCCGCGCAATTGTCGGGCGGGCAAAAGCAGCGTGTCGGCATCGCCAGAGCACTGGTGCACGACCCCGATATTCTCCTGTGCGATGAAGCGACCTCGGCCCTCGACCCGGAAACCACCGCGTCGATCCTTGAGCTGCTGCGCGACATCAACCAGCGCCTGGGCCTGACCATCGTCCTGATCACCCACGAGATGGCGGTCATCCGCGATATCTGCCAGCAAGTGGTGGTACTTGAGCGCGGACGCATCGTTGAGCAGGGCGCGGTCTGGCAGGTTTTCGGCGATCCCCGCCATGAGGTCAGCAAAACCTTGCTGGCTCCGTTGCAGGCCGCCTTGCCAGCTGCCTTGCAGGCACGCCTGCAACCCCGGCCAAGCAGCCCCGATGCTGCGCTGGTGCTGAACCTCAAGGTCAGCGGCACTGACCACGAAGCACCGGAGTTATCCACATTGTTCACCAGCCTCGGTGGCCGGATCAGCTTGCTGCAAGGCGGGATCGAACCCATCCAGGGGCGGCCATTGGGGCAACTGGTCGTGTCGGTGGCGGACTCGCCGCACAGCCATGAACAGATCATCGTACGGGCCCGGCAGTGGGCCACGCAGGTAGAGGTATTGGGTTATGTGGACTGATCGCCTGCTTCAGGGCGTACTGGATACCCTGCTGATGGTCGGGGTGTCATCGCTGATTGCGTTACTGGCCGGGATACCGCTGGCGGTGATTCTGGTAACCAGCGGCAAGGGCGGGATCTTCGAAGCGCCAGCCCTGAACCGGGTGCTCGGAGCCTTCGTCAACCTGTTCCGCTCGATCCCGTTCCTGATCCTGATGGTCGCCTTGATTCCCTTCACCCGCCTGATCGTCGGCACCACCTATGGTGTCTGGGCGGCCGTGGTGCCCCTGACCATAGCCGCCACACCGTTCTTTGCGCGGATTGCCGAAGTCAGTTTGCGTGAAGTCGACCATGGCCTGATCGAAGCCGCCCAGGCCATGGGTTGCCGACGCTGGCATATTGTCTGGCACGTGTTGCTGCCCGAGGCCCTGCCGGGCATCGTCGGCGGCTTCACCATCACCCTGGTGACCATGATCAACTCCTCGGCCATGGCCGGTGCCATCGGTGCTGGCGGCCTGGGCGACATCGCCTACCGCTACGGCTACCAGCGCTTCGACAGCCAGATCATGCTCACCGTGATTGTCATGCTGGTGGTACTGGTGGCGCTGATCCAGCTGGGCGGCGATCGTCTGGCCAAAGGCCTGAACAAGCGCTGATCCTCCGGTGGGAGCGGGCTTGCCCCGCGATAGCGGTCTATCTGCCACACCGCATCGCGGGGCAAGCCCGCTCCCACAGGGTTCCTATTGGATCTGCTCAGGGGTGACAATCACCCAGTTCTTGTCTGCCGTGACCGGCAGCCCCTCTTTGGCCTGGGCTGCCGCGTTCTGGGCAATCATGCCGTTGAGCTGGTCCATGTACTTGGCTTTGCGGTTTATCCACAGGTGAATGCCGCCCTTGCCGACATCGACACTGTGAAACTGCATGTAGCCGTCGCTGGTGGGTGTGTCGCCGCCAACCAGCACCGGTTTTTTCCATTGATCGATGTAGGTAAGGATGGCGGCCTGCTTGCCCGCCATCCAGGTCGCCGGGGTCCACAAGTAAGGGGTCAGTTCCAGGCCCATGTTGGCCTGCGGGTCATAACCACCCGCGCTGATCTGCTTGCGTGCCGTGGTCAGGGCGCCACTCTGGCGATCCTTGAGCAACAGGCTGACGCCAATGACATTCTGCGGTTTGACGTTGTAGCCGTATCTGGGGTCGGAGGCGACCATTCGCACCAGCTCTTCGGAGGCGGCGGTCATGACATACACCTCGATGCCGTTGGCCATCAGCTTGTTGAACAGCTCGGTCTGGCCGGTGAAGATTTTCGGTGGCTGCACCTCGATGGCCTTGACCTGATCCCCCTCGTAATAAGTGCTGGGAATTGGTTTTCCAGAGGCCATCAGCTCATCGACATAGCCCTTGAGCTCCTTGAGGGTGAAGCCGGAAAACACCTGGGCGACCCAGGGGTAGCAGACCATGTCGTCGACTTCGCAGAGCCGGTAGTAATAGCTGAACAGGCTTTCCTTGTGCTCGGCAGTGTCCTTGAACGGCATCAGTTTCAAGGAAGGATCGAGTTTTTCCCGGCTGAGCAGTCCCTTGTTTTCCATGAACGGCAACAGCGACTCTTCGAGGTCGAAGCGGTAGCTGGTGTTGTCCATGTCAAACACCGCGTAGTTGCCCTGGTTGGCATTGGCCGCGATCATGCTGTCCAGTTGCCTGGCAGCGTCAGCAGGCCAATGCTTGAGTTCGCTGGCCCAGGTTTGACCGGCCAGCAGTAGTGCCAGGCCGGCGGCGAGAACTTTCGGAGCAGACGTCATGTGCATTTCTCCAGAAAAGAGGCTCGCCCACGCTAGCCAAAGTGCACGCGCCAGCACGACCTGACAACGACGCCAACACAGCCCTCAGCGGCGCCATACGTACCATTTGCGACACGCCTATATTCCAAAAACGACTAAGCAAATTACCTTTTGATATAAATTCGTTCGTTTTCATGCTGTTAGCATTTCTGTTCGCAATCGCACACAGAGGCGATGCCCCCGCCTTTTCTCTGGAGCTTCAATGAATCTGCCGCTGTCACTCAACTTGCTGGCGTTCCTGGCATTGCTGCTAGGCCTGGCCCAAACCCGTCATGGCAACTGGAGCCTGGCCAAGAAGGTTCTGGTCGGTCTGGTCCTCGGCGTACTGTTCGGCGCTGCCCTGCATGCCATCTATGGCGCGGGCAACCCGGTGCTCAAGGCCACCATCAGCTGGCTCGATCTGGTCGGTAACGGTTATGTGCAGTTGCTGCAGATGATCGTCATGCCGCTGATCTTCGCCTCGATCCTCAGCGCCGTGGCCCGTCTGCACAATGCGTCGTCGCTGGGCAAGATCAGCTTCCTGACCATCGGCACCCTGCTGTTCACCACAGCGATTGCCGCGCTGATCGGTATCGTGCTGACCAACCTGTTCGGCCTGACCGCCGAGGGCCTGATCGCCGGTACCGCCGAAACCGCACGGATGCAGGCGATCCAGAGCGATTACGTGGGCAAGGTCGCCGACCTGAACATCCCGCAACTGCTACTGTCGTTCATCCCCAGCAACCCGGTGGGCGACCTGGCCCGGGCCAAGCCAACCTCGATCATCAGCGTGGTGATCTTTGCCGTGTTCCTCGGTATGGCTGCCCTGCAGTTGCTCAAGGATGATGCGGAAAAGGGCAATCGCGCCCTGGCCGCCATTGACACCCTGCAAGCCTGGGTGATGCGCCTGGTGCGTCTGGTGATGAAGCTCACCCCTTATGGCGTACTGGCGCTGATGACCAAGGTGGTGGCCAGCTCGAACCTCGACGACATCCTCAAGCTCGGCAGTTTCGTCGTGGTGTCTTACATCGGCCTGGGGCTGATGTTCGTCGTGCATGGCGTGTTGCTGGCGATCAGCGGCGTCAACCCGCTGCGCTTCTTCCGCAAGGTGTGGCCGGTACTGACCTTTGCCTTCACCAGCCGCTCCAGTGCAGCCAGCATCCCGCTGAGCATTGAGGCACAAACCCGTCGCCTGGGTATTCCACAATCGATCGCAAGCTTTGCCGCTTCGTTCGGCGCGACCATCGGCCAGAACGGTTGCGCCGGTCTGTACCCGGCCATGCTGGCAGTGATGGTAGCGCCGGCCGTTGGCATCAACCCGCTGGATCCGCTGTGGATTGCCACACTGGTAGCTATCGTGACCCTGAGTTCGGCGGGTGTCGCCGGAGTCGGTGGCGGTGCGACCTTTGCCGCGCTGATCGTGCTGCCGGCGATGGGCCTGCCCGTTGAACTGGTGGCGTTGCTGATCTCGGTTGAACCGCTGATCGACATGGGCCGCACGGCGCTGAACGTGAATGGTTCGATGACGGCGGGGGCGATTACCAGCCAGATGCTCAAGCAGACTGATCGTCAGACGCTTAACACTGATGAGCATGCCGAACTGAGTCATGGTTAAGACTTCAGGGGGCCGCTTACGCGGCCCATCGCGGATGAATCCGCTCCTACAGATTCTCGCTTGTAGGAGCGGATTTATCCGCGATGGAAGGCAAAGCCTTCCCAAACTTCAGGTTTTTTCCCACACCTCGAAGTGATACGCCGGCTTCTCTGCCTCCGCCGGATTCTCCTGGCTCGACGCCAACCGCCACTGCGCCACATCAAACTCAGGGAACCACGCATCCCCTTCCGGGCTCAATTCGACCCGCGTCAGGTACAACCGATCCGCCAGACCACGCTCGATCGCCTGGGTATACAGCTGCGCGCCGCCAATCAGCATCAGCTCATCAACGCCCTGCTCCAGCGCCCACTGCTCGGCGCGCAGGATGGCCTCGTCGAGCGAAGCAAACACTTCGGCACCGTCGAGCTGCAGTCCGGGCTGGCGGCTGACCACCAGGTTCAAACGCCCGGGCAATGGCCGCCCCAGCGAATCCCAGGTCTTGCGCCCCATGATGATCGGCTTGCCCAGGGTGGTCGCCTTGAAATACTTGAAATCCCCCGGCAAATGCCAGGGCATGCTGTTGTCGATGCCGATCACACGGTTCTCGGCGAGTGCCGCGATCAGGCTGAGGGGAAGTGATGTTTTCATGTCGGCGAGGATAGCAAAGCCCGATCTTCGATGCCTGGGTTATGCTTTGGGCTGACTTGATCAATGGAAGACCGTGTGACTGCACTGACTGACCTGGACAAACGCTGGCTCACTGAAGCGGTACGCCTGCGCGAGGAACACGCAGGCCCCCTGGAGGATCAGGAAGCCAATCGCCGCGCCCGGCAACTGGGCGGCGACCTGCCGACGCGCATCGAACAACGCGCCTTGTGGCTGGCCGAACGCGACGGTATGCGCAGCGCCCTGCAGCACTGGAAACAAGGTGCGCGCCTGGCCCTGGTGCTGTTGCTGGTGCTGGCAATCTTCAGCGGCGCCGGCCTGGCCCTGGCCGCCCTGGGCGACAGTCAACGGCCGGTTAATGTGTTCTGGGCCTTGGGCAGCTTGCTGGGCTTGAACCTGTTGTTGCTGGCCGGCTGGGCCGTAGGCTTTATCTTCGCCGGTGAGCAAGGTGCGACGCTGGGCAGGCTGTGGTTATGGCTCAGCGAAAAATTCGCCCGTGATGCCCAGGCCGCACATCTAGCGCCCGCGCTGCTGGTGTTGCTGCAACGCCAGAAGCTCAACCGCTGGCTGCTCGGCCTGCTGGTCCACAGTCTATGGCTGGTGGCCTTGGCTACGGCGCTGGTGATGCTGCTGATACTGCTCGCCACCCGGCGCTACGGTTTCGTCTGGGAGACCACCATTCTCGGCGCCGACACCTTCATCGGACTGACCCAGGCGCTCGGCGCCCTGCCCGCCTTGCTCGGTTTCAACGTGCCGGACATCGACATGATCCGCGCCAGTGGCGACAGCCAACCCGCCCTTGAGCTGGCTCGCCAGGCCTGGGCCAGCTGGCTGCTCGGGGTGTTGCTGGTGTTCGGCATCGTTCCGCGCTTGCTGCTCGCCGCCTTGTGCCTGTGGCGCTGGCGCAGCGGCCGCAAGCGCCTGGGCCTGGACCTTAACCTTCCCGGCTACAGCCAGTTGCGCGAGGCGCTGATGCCCAGCAGCGAACGCCTTGGGGTCAACGATGCCGCACCGGATGCCCTGCCGCAGATTGTCCGTGGTGTGGGTGAAGAACACAGTGACGGCGCCTTGCTGGTCGGCCTGGAGCTGGACGACCAGCGCCCCTGGCCACCCGCCCTGCCCGCCACGGTCAACAACGCCGGGATTCTCGACAGCCGCGAATCGCGCAACAAGCTGCTCGAACAACTCAGCCGCTTCCCCCCGGCGCGCCTGGCCATCGCCTGCGACCCGCGCCGCTCGCCAGACCGCGGCAGCCTGGCGCTGCTCGCCGAACTGGCCCGCAACGCTGGCGCCACCCGCATCTGGCTGCTGCAGGCCCTGCCTGGCCAGGCCCTGGATGCCGATCGCCTGGGCGACTGGCATCAGGCCCTCGACCAGCTTGGCCTGACGCATGCCGACAGCGTCCCGTTGAACTGGCTGGAGCATGGCCATGACTAAGCCGCTGAAACTGGCCGTGGTCGGCCATACCAACGTCGGCAAAACCTCGTTGCTGCGCACCCTGACCCGCGATGTCGGCTTTGGTGAAGTGTCCCACCGCCCCAGCACCACCCGCCATGTGGAAGGTGCGCGGCTGTCGGTGGACGGCGAGCCCCTGCTGGAGCTCTATGACACTCCGGGCCTGGAAGATGCCATTGCCCTGCTCGACTACCTCGAACGCCTGGAACGGCCGGGCGAACGCCTCGACGGTCCGGCGCGCCTGGAACGGTTTCTTCAGGGCAGTGAAGCGCGCCAGCGTTTCGAACAGGAGGCCAAAGTGTTGCGCCAGTTGCTGGCCAGCGATGCCGGCCTGTATGTGATCGATGCCCGTGAGCCGGTGCTGGCCAAATACCGGGATGAACTGGAAGTGCTCGCCAGCTGCGGCAAACCGCTGCTGCCGGTGCTCAATTTTGTCGCCAGCAGCGACCATCGTGAGCCGGACTGGCGTGAGGCGCTGGCCCGCCTTGGCCTGCATGCGCTGGTGCGCTTCGACAGTGTCGCGCCGCCGGAAGATGGTGAGCGGCGTCTCTACGAAAGCCTGGCGTTGATGCTGGAAAAATCTCGCCCGGCACTGCAACGGCTGATCGACGACCAACAGGCTCAGCGCCTGGCTCGTCAGCTTAGCGGCAAACGCCTGATCGCCGAGTTGCTGCTCGATTGCGCCGCTTGCCGGCGCAGCGTGGTGGCTGAGCCAGGTGCCGAGGCTGCAGCCATCGAAGCCTTGCGCAAAGAGGTTCGCCAGCGTGAACAACGTTGCGTCGAGGCTTTGCTCAAGCTGTATGCCTTTCGCAAGGACGACGCCAGCGCCAGCGAGTTGCCGCTGCTGGACGGGCGTTGGGGTGATGACCTGTTCAACCCCGAAACCCTCAAATTGTTGGGTGTACGCCTGGGCAGCGGTGTCGCGGCCGGTGCGGCGGCGGGTGCCGGTGTCGATCTGCTGGTCGGTGGCTTGACCCTGGGTGCTGCAGCACTGGCCGGCGCCATTGCCGGTGGCGCATTGCAGACCGCACGCAGCTACGGTTCACGCCTGCTGGGCAAGCTCAAGGGGCAGCGGGAATTGACGGTGGATGACAGCGTGTTGCGCCTGTTGGCCCTGCGTCAGCATCAGCTGATCCAGGCCCTGGACAGCCGCGGGCATGCGGCGATGGAGCGGATCAAGTTGAGCGCGCCGCAAGAGCAAAGCTGGCGCGAGGGCAAGCTGCCGGAAGCCTTGAGCAAAGCCCGGGCGCATCCGCAGTGGTCGTCGCTCAATCCCGGCGCACGGCTCAATCAGGCCGAGCGCCAGGAGCAGATCGACTTGTTAGTGCAGGAGCTTTAGCGCCTTGGCCTTGAGCACATCCAGATCAATCACCGGCACATGCATCTCCTTGGCCAGCTCATCCCATTCGCGCATGCGCAGGCTCACCTTGCACAACGGATCGCGCTCGAAAGCATCGGCCTCAGCCTCGGTCATTACTCCACCCTGATACTCCAGGGTGCGCCGGCTGGCTTCGCTCAAGCGCTGGTAGTAGCCCGGTTTGCGCAGCGTCAGATAGCGTTTGGCCTCGACGTGGTATTGCACCAGTTTGGCCAGCCGCTCGCTGAAACCGCAGCGCCGCAGGTAGTTGGCGCCGACCTGTTCATGACTGACCACGCCATAGCCCCCCATGTTTCCCTCGGCATCGCCGCAGATGTGGCCGATGTCATGAAAGAACGCCGCCAGCACCACTTCATCATCGTAACCTTCATCCAGCGCCAGCTGCGCCGCCTGGGACATGTGCTCCAGCTGCGACACCGGCTCGCCGATGTAGTCCTCATCACCATGCTGCTGGTACAGGGCGAATACATCGCTGACAACCTGTTCGGCCGTTCTCATTGTTATCCCCTCAAGCGGATTCGTTGAACAGTCGAGCGATATGCCGCTCGGCCAGGGCCGGACCGACGCTCATGCCGACGCCACTGTGCATCAGCGCCGCGTTGACACCTGGCGTCACCTGCAACAGCGAAAACGCTCCGGGACCGCCAGAACCATAGACGCCCTGCCAGCGTTCGACCACCTCGATGCGACCACCGAGCGTGTCCTCGGCCAGTTCGATCATCCAGTTGTCGACCTGTTCGGCATTGAAGGGCGCGGCATCACTGCCATAGGCATGCGAGTCGCCGATGATCAGCTCGCCATGGGGTGTGGGGCTGATCAGCAAGTGAATACCGTGTTCCATCAAGTGCGGGCTGTCTGCCTGCAACTGTGCCTTGAGTGCCTGGGCCTGAGGCAGGTCGGCGAAGGCGCCGTAATGCACGCAGCTCAAACCAGTCAGCAGCGCATGCTGCAAGTCCAGCTCAAAGCGCGGCCGGGCACGCAGCATCTGCAAGCGGCAGACCTGTGGTTGCAGCTTGGCGATGGGTTCGGCGAGCAGGGTCTGATAGTCATGCCCGGAGCAGACCACGATCTGCGTGGCGCTGAAATCGCCCGTAGTGGTCGAGACCTTTCCTGGCTCGATATCGCGAACCAGGGTGGAGAAATGAAACTGCACATCCAGTTCCTGTTGCAGGAAGCGGATCAGTGTGGGGATGGCTTCTCGCGAGTACAGCTGCTGGTCGTCCAACCCGCGCAAGGCGGCGCGGTGGTGGCGAAACTGGCCGCCATACAGATCGTTGAGCGCCGCGCCCGACAACAGCTCGACCTGGTAGCCCTGCTCGACAGCCCGTTCGGCACAGAAGGCTTCAAGCAGTTCCTGCTCAAGGGCGCTGCGCGCGAACAACAGCGAGCCGTTGCTCTTCAATTCGAAGCCGGCCTGACGCGACCAGTGCGCCCAGATTCCGCGGCTGGCCTTGGCCAGTTCGAGCATTTCACCCGGTGGCTGGCCCGTGACCAGCGCCTGGCCGAAGTTGCGTACCGAGGCGCCCAACGGGGTGGCGGTGCGTTCAAAAACACGCACCTTGAGGCCGCGCCGTGCAGCGGCGTAGGCGTGGGACAGGCCTAGAATGCCGGCGCCGACGATTAATAGATCGGTCATTGGGATCTCCTTGAGGATCGCGGGGCAAGCCCGCTCCCACCGGGACTGTGTAATCCTCTGTGGGAGCGGGCTTGCCCCGCGATACGGTCTTACTGCTGCGCCACCTTCTCCGACTTGCCGTCATAGCGCTTGCGCCATTCGGCGAGGATGCTGTCGCGGTTCTTCGAGGCCCAGGCAAAGTCGTTCTTGATCAGGCGCTGTTCATAGTCAGCTGGCAGCTCGGTCTGCGGCTTGGCAATACCTGGCTGAGCGAGTACGGCGAAGTTTTCCTTGTACAGCTCCATCGCTGCCGGGCTTGCCGAGAAGTCGGCAAGGCGCTTGGCGGCGTCTTCATGCTTGCTGCCCTTGAGCACGGCGGTGGCTTCGATTTCCCAGCCCAGGCCTTCCTTCGGCAGGACGATGTCCAACGGCGCGCCCTGACGCTTGAGCTGCACGGCCGGGTATTCGAAGGAGATACCGATCGGGAACTCACCGGCCGCCGCCAGCTTGCACGGCTTGGAACCGGAGTGAACATACTGGCCAATGTTCTGGTGCAGGCCGTCCATGTACGCCCAACCCTGCTTCTCGCCAAAGGTCTGCAACCAGGCGCTGACATCGAGGAAACCGGTGCCGGACGACGCCGGGTTCGGCATGACGATCTTGCCCTTGTACTCAGGCTTGGTCAGGTCCTGCCAGCTCACCGGCTTGGTCAGGCCCTGCTTCTCGGCTTCGATGGTGTTGAAGCAGATGGTCGCCGCCCAGACGTCCATACCGACCCAGGCTGGTGGGTTGGCAGCATCGCGGTAGTTACCGCCGATCTTGTCCAGATCCTTCGGTGCGTAGCTTTGCAGCATGCCTTGCTGGTCGAGGATCGCCAGGCTGGAAGCGGCCAGGCCCCACACCGCGTCAGCCTGCGGGCGGTCTTTTTCAGCCAGCAGTTTGGCGGTGATAATGCCGGTGGAATCGCGTACCCACTTGATCTCGATATCCGGGTTGGCCTTTTCGAAGGCCTGCTTGTAGCTCTTGAGCTGTTCGGCTTCAAGCGCGGTATAAACCGTCAGCTGGGTGTCGGCAGCAGTGGCCTGCAGGCTGAACGCAGTGAGGACGGCAGCGGCAAGAGCAAGTGGCTTGAACATGATGCGGTTCCTTTGAACGGTACGAGGGATGGGTAAGGCAATCATTGGCCCGGCGCGCGCTGGCGCCAGGCTTGGGAACGTTGCAGCAGGCCACGCGAGGCCCAGGCCAGCAGCAGCGAAACGCTGGCGCTGGTGAGCAGGATCAGGGTCGACATCGCCGCCGCGCCGCCGACATTGCCGGCATCGTCCATGTTCAACACGGCGACGGCGGCAAGGATGGTGTCCGGGCTGTAGAGGAAGATCGCCGCCGACACCGTGGTCATAGCCGACACGAACAGGTAGCGGACGATGTCCAGCAACGCCGGCAGGCAGATCGGTACGGTGACCCGCAGAAAGTGCCGGTACAGCGGCGCCTTGAGCGACAGCGCAGCGGCTTCGAACTCACCGTCGAGCTGGCGCAGGGCGGTGGTCGCGGTCATGTTTGCGGTGGTCAGATAGTGAGCAATGGTGCACACCACCAACAGCGCCATGCTGCCGTAGAACACATGCAGCGGGTTGCTGGTCAGGTTGAAGAAGAACACGTAGCCCAGGCCCAGAACCAGGCCGGGTACTGCCATCGGCACGAAGCTGAGCAGGCGCAGCAGCAGATTGAGCGAACGCTGGCCTTTGGTTTTTTCCATCAGGTAGGCGCCGGTGAATATCACCGCGCTGCCGATCAATGCGGTGCCCAGCGCCATGGTCAGGCTGTTGGTGTAAGCCAGCCAGCCACCGCCGGCGGTTTCATCGAACTGATAGTGCTTGAGCGACAAGGTCATGTTGTACGGCCAGAAGGTCACCAGCGACGAGTACACCGCCATGCCCACTACCAGCAGCAACACCGCGCAGACCGTCAGCACCACCGCCAGGAACCAGGCATCGCGACGACGCGACGGCTGCGGGATAAACACCTGGGCACGGCCACTCATGGCATCGCCCTGACGGCGGCGCAGCCAGGCATCGACGGTGAAGCTGAGCAGCGCCGGCACCAGCAGGACCATGCCGATCAACGCACCGCGACCGAACTGCTGCTGACCGACCACCGCCTTGTAGGCTTCCAGAGCCAGCACTTGATAGTCACCACCGACCACCACCGGCACACCGAAATCGGTGATGGTCAGGGTGAACACCAGGCAGAACGCCGCGAACACCGCCTGACGGGTTGCCGGCCAGGTGATGCTGTGGAAGGCGCGCCAAGGACCGGCACCCATGCTCGACGCGGCATCGAACAAGCGCGCGTCGGCCAGCGACAGCGCCGACAGCAGGATCATCAGGGCATGCGGAAAGGTGTAGATGGCCTCACCGAGAACAATGCCCCAGAAGCCATAGATATTGTCGCTGAGCAGCCCGCGCAGCAGCCCCTGGTTGCCGAACAGGTAGACCAGGGCAATGGCTGGCAGCATCGACGGCGCCAGCAATGGCAGCAGCGAAATGCCGCGCCAGATGCGCTTGCCGGGGATCAGCGTGCGTTGCAAAGCGTAGGCAAACAGGTAGGCCAGCGGCACGACAATCGCGGCGACGCTGAGCGAGACTTTGAGGCTGTTGCCCAGCAGCCAGTGAAAGTTGGCGCTGGCAAACAGTTCACGTGCGGCGACCAGGCCACCGCCCTGCCCGGCATCGCTGCTGAAACCACGCCAGAAGATCGCCAGCAGCGGCATCAGCACCGCAACCGTCAGCAGGAGCAGCAGCAACCATTTACCGCCGACCACGAACAGTCGATCACCCAGTGAAGCGCCGGAGCGCTGTGCTGCCTTCGCGTGCGCGATCGGCATGGCCATTGGCGCGGCCATCTCAGGCAAACACCTGCAGGCTGCGCGGTGGTAGGGCGACCCAGATGTCCTGGGAGCCCAGGCGCGGCATCGACTCGGGCGCGACTTCGGCCAACAGTGCGTGCCCCGGCAGCTCGTTGAACTCGAAACTCATCCGGCAGCGATTACCGAGGAAAGTGATTTCACGCACCCGCGCCGGGAACAGGTTCTCTTCATGCACCGGTGGGTTGACGCTGATCGCTTCCGGGCGGCAGAACAAACGACCGCTGCGGGCCTGGCCGGCACCGTCGGCCAGACGCATGTTCAGGCCGCCGACCTGGGCGTGGCTGTCGGTGTGGCGCTGGAACGGCAGCCAGTTGCCCTGGCCGACGAACTCGGCCACGAACGGCGTGGCGGGTTTGTCGTAGATTTCCTGGGGTGTGGCGTATTGCTCGACCTGACCGTTGTTCATCACCGCAATGCGATCGGCCATGAGCATGGCTTCGTCCTGGTTGTGGGTGACCATCAGGGTGGTGATGCCCAACTGGCGTTGCAGCTGCCGCAGTTCGGTACACAGGTGCTCACGAACCCGGGCGTCGAGGGCCGACATCGGCTCATCGAGCAACAGCAACGAAGGTGCCGGAGCCAAGGCGCGCGCCAGGGCTACCCGTTGCTGTTGGCCACCGGAAAGCTGGCCGGGGTACTTTTTCTCGCTACCGGTCAAACCGACCAGCTCGAGCATCTGCGCCACCCGCTGGCGCACCTCGTCACGACCGCTGCCGGCCAGACCGTAGGCGATGTTGGCCTCGACCGTCAGGTTCGGAAACAGCGCGTAGGACTGAAACAGGATGCCGTAGTCACGGGCCTGGGGCGGCAACTCGGAGATATCGCGATCGCCAATGTACAGGGTGCCACGGTCCTGGCGTTCGAGGCCGGCAATGCAGCGCAGCAGCGTGGTCTTGCCACAGCCGGACGGGCCGAGCAGGCACACCAGTTCACCGGCGGCGATGTCGAGGGAGACATCCTGCAGGGCGGTAAAGGCGCCGAAGCGCTTGTGGATACCGCGCACTTTCATCTGTGCGCCTGGGTTTGCGACCGGAGTGTTCATGGCAGGACCTCATCGAACGAATGAGGGCCATGCTAGGGAGGTAATGCGAAGGTTCTGTGGCTGGGAAGCAAAAGATGGTGATAGTGGTATAGGCAGATTTGGGTGTTGAGATAAATGATTCCCCAGAACACCGCAGACCTGTAGGAGCGGATTTATCCGCGATGGGGCGCATCGCGGCCCTAAAAGATCGGCCTGCTACGCAGTCCATCGCGGCGGTCCGGCGTCCCGGTAAATCCGCTCCTACAAAGGTTAGATCTCTAGCGCCGACACTTCCTGGGCCAACCCCAGAAAAGCCGCAGGCAACCGCGCCTGCCTGCGCTCCTTCAGGCAATACAGGTATTCATGCATCACCGGTGCATTTTCCAGGCTCAACACCCGCAGTTCAGGGTTATGCGGCACTTCATGACGTGCAATGAGGCTGATGCCGATGTTGCGCAACACCGCTTCACGGATCGACTCGCGGCTGCCGATCTCCAGCATCGAACCGACCTTGACCCCGGCCTCTTCCAGCATCTGCTCGGTCAGTTTGCGTGTCGTCGAGCCTTGCTCACGAACCAGAAGGCAGTGCCCGGCCAGTGCCGACAGCGGCAGCGATTCACGGCTGGCCAACGGATGATTGCGATGCACCGCCACCACCAATGGATCAGTGCCCAACACCCGCCGAACCAGACGCGCATCTTCCAGAAGCTGTGAGGAAGCAGCCAGGTCCACGCGGTAGTCCTCCAGCAACTCCAGCACTTGCTGGGAGTTGCCGATTTCCACCGAGACCTCGACCTGAGGCAGACGCTCGCGAAAGATTTTCACCAGGTCGAGAATGTAGTACGGCGCGGTGGCAGCAATACGCAAGCTGCCTTGGCCCTGGCCACTGTTGCGCAGGAAGAACTCGATATCCGCCTCTTGCTGCAACAGGGTCTTGACCATCGGCAGCAACCGCGCGCCGTCATCGCTGAGGGTCAGACGCCGACCGCCGCGGTAGAACAGCTCCACCGCGTACTGGCTTTCCAGGTTGCGGATCTGCGTGGTCACCGTCGGTTGGCTGAGCCCGAGTTTCTTCGCCGCCAGGGTAATGCTGCCCAGGCGGGCAACCATGTAGAAGGCTTTCAACTCGGAACTCAACATACATCCTCTATTTTCGCAGCAGGCGCAGGCCGTTGAAGACCACCAGCAAACTCACGCCCATATCGGCGAACACCGCCATCCACATGGTTGCCATACCGGCGAAAGTGATCGCCAGAAAGACCGCCTTGATCCCCAGCGCCAGCACGATGTTCTGGGTCAGAATCGCTGCGGTCTGACGCGAGAGCCTGACGAAGGCCGGGATTTTGCGCAAGTCATCATCCATCAGTGCCACGTCGGCGGTCTCGATAGCCGTGTCGGTACCGGCCGCGGCCATGGCAAAACCGATCTCCGAGCGCGCCAGTGCCGGTGCGTCGTTGATGCCGTCGCCGACCATGCCGACCCGATGCCCCTGGGCGTAAAGATCTTCGATGGTCTTGAGCTTGTCGGCTGGCAACAGGTTGCCATGGGCCTGGTCGATGCCGACCTGAGCGGCGATGGCCTGAGCAGTATGAGGATTGTCGCCGGTGAGCATGACAGTCTTGATACCCAGCTCATGCAGTTCGGCAATCGCCTCGCGGCTGCTGTCCTTGACGGTGTCGGCCACGGCGAACAGGGCCAGCGGGCCGGACTTGTCGAGCAGCAGCACCACGGTCTTGCCCTGACGCTCCAGGGCATCGAGCTGGGCTTCCAGCTGCGGCGAGCACAGGCCCAGTTCTTCAACCAGGCGATGGTTGCCCAGGTGGTACAGCTCACCATCGATTTCGCCGCGCACACCGCGGCCGGCCAGGGCTTCGAACGCCGAGACTTCACTCAGGGCCAGTTGCTGCTCGTTGGCAAATACCGCAATAGCACGCGACACCGGGTGATCCGATCGGTCAGCCAGGCTGGCAGCCAGCGCCTGGGCGCGGCTTTCGTACAGCGGATCAAGCACGACATGATTCGTCTGTACCGGCTTGCCGTGGGTGATGGTGCCGGTCTTGTCCAGGGCCAGGAAATCAAGCTTGCGCCCGCCTTCCAGGTACACCCCGCCCTTGACCAGAATGCCTTTGCGCGCCGCTGCGGCCAGGCCGCTGACGATGGTCACCGGAGTGGAGATCACCAGCGCGCATGGGCAGGCTACCACCAGCAGCACCAGGGCGCGGTAAATCCAGTCGAACCAGGCGCCGGCCATGAACAGTGGAGGAATCACCGCAACCGCCAAGGCAAAGGCGAACACCGCCGGGGTATAGATCCGCGAGAACTGATCGACGAAGCGCTGGGTCGGCGCACGGGCACCCTGGGCCTCTTCCACGGCCTTGATGATCCGCGCCAGAGTCGATTGCCCGGCAGCTGCCGTCACCCGGTATTCCAGGGCACCCGCCTGGTTGATGGTGCCAGCGAAAACCTTGTCGCCCGGGCCTTTTTCCACCGGCAGGCTCTCACCGGTAATCGGCGCCTGATCGATGCTCGACTGGCCACTGACCACCTCGCCATCCAGGCCGATGCGCTCACCGGGGCGCACCCGCACCAGTGCGCCCAGTGCCACTTGCTTGACCTCGATTTCACGCCACTGACCGTCGGCCTGCTGCACGGTGGCCATGTCCGGGCTCAACTGCATCAGCCCGCCAATCGCATTGCGTGCACGGTCCAGCGAGCGCGCTTCGATCAACTCGGCGACGGTAAACAGGAACATGACCATCGCCGCTTCCGGCCACTGGCCGATCAGCACGGCGCCAGTGACGGCGATGCTCATCAGCGCGTTGATGTTCAGGTTGCGGTTCTTCAGGGCGATCCAGCCCTTTTTGTAGGTGCCCAGGCCACAGCTGAGAATCGACACCAACGCCACCAGCGCTACCACCCAGGACGGCGCCAGCTCGGCGAAGTGAATGCCCTCGGCGGCAAGGGCAGCAACCCCCGACAGTGCCAACGGCCACCAATGCTTTTTGGCCGGTGCAGGAGGTGCAGCAGGTTCTTCGCTGCTCTCGGTCAGCGGTTCGGCCTGCATACCCAGCGACGCCACGGCCTGCTCGATGGCCAGGGTATCGCCATGGGTGTGGCGGACCCCGAGAATGCGGTTGATCAGGTTGAATTCCAGCTGCTCGACGCCCGCCAGCTTGCCCAGCTTGTTCTGGATCAGGGTCTGTTCGGTCGGGCAATCCATGGCCTCGATGCGAAAGCGGCTCAGGCGCGCATTGCCACTGGCCGCTTCACTCAGCTGCACCAGAGACGGTGCGGCATCATGGGAACAGCAGCTGTGGGCATGCTTGCCATGGTCATGGCTGGCGTGATCGTGGCTGGCGTGGTCATGGGGGTCTTTACCCAGGGTATGGCTAACAGGCTGGTTCATGGGTTCATCCTTAAATGTCCTGTTGCCAAGTGAACACCCTGTAGCCACTATAGGGTCAAGCAACCTGCCGAGGTATTTTCAGATGAAGATCGGAGAACTGGCCAAAGCCACCGACTGCGCAGTGGAAACCATCCGTTATTACGAGCGGGAAAACCTGCTGCCGGAGCCGGCGCGCAGCGAGGGAAACTACCGGATGTACACCCAGGCCCACGTCGAGCGCCTGACCTTCATCCGCAACTGCCGCACCCTCGACATGACCCTGGAAGAAATCCGCAGCCTGCTGCGCCTGCGCGACAGCCCGGACGATCAGTGTGAAAGCGTCAACGCCTTGATCGACGAGCATATCCAGCACGTCAATGCGCGAATCGACGGGTTGCAGGCGTTGCAGGCGCAACTGCTGGAGCTGCGTCAGCATTGTCATCCCAAGGAAGTGCAGTGCTCGATCTTGCAGCATCTTGAAGTCAACGGCGCCGTGACGGCCCCCGAAGCCGAGCATTCACATGTAGGCAGAAGCCACGGCCACTGACGGAAAACCACCGAGGTTGTCGTACTCCCGGAATCAGCAAGAAAGCTTCAGATTTGGGTGCTTTCGGAACTATCCTACGCACGCTGCCGTGTTTTCTCTATTGTTGAGAAAGTGCATCAGGGCTAGTTTCCTCGGGTCGTCCATATTGGCGACCGGGTGTGAGAGCCCGCCCTGACCTATTGGCAGCGTTGTCATGGCAGCCGTGCGCGGGCAGACTTTTGTCTGGCCGGGTTCCTAGGTCTTCGGTCTCTCACCCCGCGTGCGGCTGCCACCCTACTCCTGTGAGAGGGACTGGGAGGTAGCTCCTGTCTGATCCTAGGAGTTACGCTATGAAAAAGATCGTTCCAGACCCACCAAATTCCCTCATTACCACCCCCTACTTCTCCATCCACAGCGACCTCATCCCCCCAGACTCCCTGGCCTTCGCCAGCGAACTCCTGCGCGGCATCCATGAAACCACCGACGAATTCTGCCGCGCCCACGCCAATGAACCCGGCCAGGGCATGCTGGTGAATGTGCTGCATTCGGCCGAGATGGCCAGGGCGCTGGTCGAGCATGCGCTGTGCAAGCTGCAAGGAGTCCAGCCATGAGCATGCAGACCGGCAAGACGGTAGGTGTGGTGGATTTCATCCGCAGCGAGCAATCACCGATGGGGCTGTTTCGTATTGCGCCAGGCGTGCCGTGTGACTACGCGCTGGAACAAGCCTCAACCGTGATGGGGTGTGTGCACAAGCTGATCGAGGCGGGGCTCCTGGATGAAGACGGCGAGATGATGTGGGCCGCTTATTTTCTGAACGAATTCGCCAAGGCGATCATTGATGATGTGGGGCTGGGATTGAAGAAGGCTTGACCCCGTAGGAGCGGATTTACCGGGACGCCGGACCGCCGCGATGGACTGCGCAGCAGTCCCATCTTTTGGGGCCGCGTTGCGACCCTTCGCGGATAAATCCGCTCCTACAAGACAGTTGCTCCCGCCTACCAGCCAGCTGCTTGCAGACCCTTCCTACGAATGCTGTCGCGCTTTCTCATTGTTGAGAAGGTTCATGAGGACTAGTTTCCTCAGGACGTCGCGCTGATGTACGCCGACACGGAGCATTAACCATCACCAAGGAGTGGCAGTATGGCGTTTGACGCATTCATAAAGATCGACGGTATACCTGGCGAAGCGCTGGACGAAAAATACCGGGACTGGATTGAAATCACCGGCTATAGCTTTGGGGCCCACCAAAGCACCTCCGCAACCGCCAGCTCGGCGGGCGGCGCATCCTCTGGCCGCACGACCATGACCGCATTCACGTTCACCAAGGCAATGGATAAGTCCAGCTGCAAGCTGCTGGAAGCCAGTTGCGCCGGCGAGCACTTGAAAGAAGTGACCTTGGCGCTTTGCCGTGCGGGCACTGACAAACTCAAGTACTTCGAGATTGTTCTTGAGCAAGTCATCATCGCTGACTACATGCAAAACGCTGGTGCAGGTGTCCCTCAGGAAGTAGTGCAGCTGGATTTCGGTCGCATCAAAACCACCTACACCCAGCAAAAGCGTAGCGATGGTGCAGGCGGCGGCAATGTCGCAGGCGGCTGGGATCGAATTGGCAACAAACGGTATTCGTGAGGCGAACATGGCTGAGCCTCAGGTTTTTATAAATACCAGAACCCAGACTTTCGAATCCTTGAGGGCCGGGCTTAACCTTTCCGGTATCGCGAATCGCAAATTCATAGCCCTCAACAGCCACATCGCCAACAGCGTTGTGCTGGCGGGGGAGCTCGTCATCCTCGGTGATCTGTCCACGCTCTCAAGTACCAGCCAAGAGGCCTACATGATGGCCAAGGCGCTTGAAGTTCATATCGCCCTGCTGTCGAACAACACTGACGCCGACGACTTCCTGCTGGACAACTTTGACCTGCTCCAGGAAATGCTCGCCCACGGCGCCCTCGGCGCAGGGGTGGTAAGTGACGCCTGGAGCAAACACCTGGAAGCCATTCGTAAATCCTTGCTCGACATCGAAAAGCTCCATAACGAATATTTGCGTACAGGCTCTCCAGCGGCTCGGGACAAGTTCTATGTCGAGCGTGCCGTGTTATTCGGCAAGCTGGGGTCTCAGCTCGACAACGTGGCGGCATACGGTGCCGGATTGCAGCAGCAAGGGTCCATCAAACGAATGCTCGGTATTTCCACGAAAAGCTTCCTGCACAAGGGCGAAATCGATGGCTACGCCAGCAAGATCAGCGGTGTGGCCAAAGCTGCGAAGATTGTGAAAAAAGGTACCTACATAGGTATTGCACTGGATGTCGCAGCCACCGCGCTTAGTATCCAAAAAGCCTGTTCAATGGGCCGGGAAGAGCAGTGCAGGAAGGCCAAGTATGTGGAGGGGGCCTCATTGGTGGGTGGATTGGGAGGGGGAGCCGCGCTGGGTTATTTAGGAGGTGGTGTCGCAGCCCTTGGCTGCGTCTTCGTTTTAGGCATCGCCACTGGCGGCCCAGGAGCCTTAGTGTGCGGTGTTGTAGGCGGAGCAATGGGAGGATGGGCAGGCGGTGAAGCCGGACAGTACGGTGGTGAGAAGATTGGTGAGTATTTATATGAGAAATATACTCAATGACTCAAATACCTATAGGCCTAATTGCAAGCTTCATTTTAGTACCCTTACTCTTTACCTGCATCTGGGTAGGCTACGTCGCACATGCTTACACAGAAAAGGCGGAAGCTTTTTTAAGCAACAGCAATATTGTCGTGGGTACCAAATCAATATACTCACAAGCAGGTTTCCCGGGGAAAATTATGCGCAACTGCATTCTTACCATGTCCCTGATGATCAAGAACCCATCCATTAAGAGAGGACTGCTGGAGCTTAATGACGTAAAAAGTTTCCCGAAAAATCTGATGCGACTGCTATTCGTAACGTGGGGCTTGGTCTTCTTGGAGTGTGCTGCCATGATGGCATTTAGAATCTGCTCATATTTCATAGAGTGATGCTTGTGCTGTGGCAAGCGGTGCGGGTGACATCGGTAGCGGCAGAGGCGAGCAGCTTGGTGAGTATTTATATGGGAAATATACTCAGTGACTCAGGTACCGATAGGCCTAATTTCAGGCTTCTTCCTGGCATTCTTATTTTTTATATTAATATTGGTAGGCTACGTGGCACATGCTTATACAGAAAAGGCGGAAGCTTTTTTAAGCAACAGTAGGGTTGTAGAGGACACTCGGTCAATGTATTCCCAAGCAGGCTTGTCGGGAAAAGTTATGCGCACTGGCACTCTCACTATGGCTCTTATATTTAAAAGCGCTTACATAAAGAAAGGGCTATTGGATCCAGATGAGGCAAGGCACTTCCCGGATGATTTGAAGCGACTGCTATTCATATCGTGGAGCTTGCATTGCTTGGGATGTGCCACCTTAATGGCATTTGGCATCTACTCTTATTTCATAGAAAGATGGTAGCTTGCGAAAATATGACCAACCTTATCGCAGGTCAAACCCGCGATAAGGTTAGCGGTTATCTACAGAAGTAGAATTCCCCACAACTGCAGCCAATCAAACCGCCATCGGTGCCGTCATCGGCGCATGGTGCTCGTAACCTTCCAGGCTGAAGTCGCTCGGCTCGACCTTCTCCAGCCACTCCGGCTCGTACACACCTGTCTTGGCATACTCAGGCACACGATCATTGATCACCAGCTTCGGTGCCGCCAGCGGCTCGCGCTTGAGCTGTTCGTTGAGCATGTCCAGGTGGTTCTCGTAGACGTGCGCATCACCGATGAAATAGGTGAACCAGCGCGGCGTGTAGCCGGTCAGGCGACCTACCAGCGACAGCAGTGCGGCGCCTTCGGTGAGGTTGAACGGTGTGCCCAGGCCCAGGTCGTTGGAGCGAATGTAGAGGGTCAGGGAGATTTCCTTGGTCTCGACATTCGGGTGGAACTGGTACAGCAGGTGGCACGGCGGCAGGGCCATTTCGTCGAGCTGCGCGCAGTTCCAGCCGTGGAACAGGATGCGGCGGCTGCCCGGGTCTTTGTGGATGGTGTCGATGCACTGGCGAATCTGGTCGATGGCCTTGTACAGCACCACGAAGGCTTCGCCGTCTTCTTCGGCTTCGGCAATCTTCTGGAAGCCCTGGCTCTGCGCCAGTTCGATCGCCGCCGGGTTGCTCAGCGGGATACGCTTGTAGGCCGGCCACTGGCGCCATTGCACGCCGTAGATCTCGCCGAGGTCGTCATGCCCCTGACGGAACGGGTTGGCCAGCCACTGGGCGTTTTCGTTGGCGTTCTGGTCCCAGACCT
>OEPS010000089.1_pt1 | contig 32746 bp, 23 predicted proteins | sample 1539411 | NCBI WGS metagenome assembly OEPS01 (sample SAMN02671747, study PRJEB22543) | soil metagenome | biome: bacteria | place: China:Hunan Province, Lengshuijiang City | collected 2012-10-15 | depth 0.08m m
CCGCCCAACGCGCCCGCGCCCGCTCTGGTGCCCGGATCGGCCGGCGCGCCGCGCGCCGGCGGCGCCCGTCAGTGCGCGCGGACCGGCGTGAGGAAGAGATCCTGGAAGTCGAAGCTGAAGTCGGTGAGCGGCGACACTGCCTGCATCGTCGCGTGGTGGATCGTCCCGTCGGGATTCAGGGCGAAGGTGACGTAGGCATCCGCCCGCAGCTCGCGGTCCCGCCAGCGGGCGATGAAGGTGTCGTGCTGCCAGTGCACCAGGTCGCCAACGAGGCCCGGCGTGTGCGAGAAGCGCATCACCAGCCTGCCATCCTCCCGCGTGACCGCGATGGCGCCATACCACGGATCGTCGTAGCTCCCGGCGTACGCAGCGATCGGGAGCGAGGGGCCGGACGCCGAGTCGCGCTTCGCGGTTGCCTCCCTTTCGATCCGCCGGGCACGGCTCAGCGCCTCGCGGTCGAAGTTCGCGAAGATCTCCGGATAGTCGTGGGGCGGGACGCCGAGGTACGCGTCGAGCGCGCGAAGCGTGATCGACTGGAATGCGCTCCCCGATTCCTGGTTGGTGAGCACCGCGACACCGAGGCGCAGCTCGGGAATCATCGTCACCTGCGAGACGTAGCCGGGGAGCCCGCCGGTGTGCGTCAGCATCTTCCGCCCCTGGTACTCGGTGACGTTGACGCCTAACGCGTAGCCGCGGAAGTTCGCGCTCGTCCACCACAGCGCCGGTGGCGGCGGGTTGGCGACGAGGGGGGTGACGATCTGCCAGAGCTGGCGCGTCGCCGCCGCCGGATACAGCCGTGTCCCGTCGCCGAGCCGGCCGGAGTCGAGCTGCACGATCATCCACTTCGCCATGTCATCGGCCGTCGAGTTGATCCCGCCGGCGGGGTTGGTGCTCTCCCCGGTGAACGGTGCGATCGGCCGGACGGTGCCGTCGACTTCGGCATGCGGCGTCGCGACGTCGGGCCCCGTCATGTCCGCGTGGCTGACGTTGCTCTGCGTCATCCCCACCTTCCCGAGGACACGCGAGGACATGAACTGCTCCCATGTCTGCCCGGTCGCCGCTTCGACCAGCTCGCCGGCGACCTGGTAGAGGACGTTGTCGTACGCGTAGGCCGAGCGGAACGAGGTCGCGGGCTTGATGTAGCGGAGGCGGCGCACGACTTCCCTGCGGTCGTACGTCGACTCCGGCCACCAGAGCAGGTCGCCCGCGCCCAGCCCGAGCCCGCTGCGATGAACGAGAAGGTCGCGCACGGTGATCTCGCGGGTGACCCAGGGGTCGTACATCGCGAAGCCCGGCAGGTAGCGGATGACCGGTGCATCCCACTCGATCTTCCCCTCGTCGACGAGGATCGCGAGCGCGGTCGCCGTGAACAGCTTCGTGTTCGACGCGATGCCGAAGCGGGTGCGTGCGGTGACGGGTGCTGGAGTACCGAGCTTCCTCACTCCATAGCCGCGGGCGATGACGACGCGGCCGTCCTTGACTATGGCGACCGCCGCACCGGGGACTCCGAAGGTCTGCAGCACCCTGGCGACGTAGGCGTCGAAGCCGGGGGGGAGGGATCCCTGCTTCGCCGGCGCCTGCGCGGGGAGGACGCCGAGAGGCGCAAGTGAGAGCGCGGCAACTACGGGGAGAAAGGCAGGGCGCATGGGAGGGGCGAGGGGTTTGATCCGGGGGAAACTGTCGCCTGCGAACCGCTCTGGCCAGCGGCTGTTCCGCCACCGTAAGATTTCTGGCCGCGGCTGGTGGACGGCAACTGCTGTTGAACCACAGGGAACTGCCGCGCCGTTCGAGGGCTTGCGATCGCGCGCCGGCATCGGTTTTCCTTGAGCGTTAGGCGAGGTGCCCGTGCCACGCCACCGTGCCGTTCGACCCCGGCGTCCCGCACCTTGCCTTTGCAGCAGTTCCCTGTGGTTCAATTCGTTTTTTCACCCGTCTCTCATCTCTCATCTCGGATCGCCTCACCTCCATGCCTCTGCGCCTCACTCACGACCGTCGCGCCTTTCTCGGCTACTTCTCCTCCCTCGGCCTCGGCTCGACGCTCCTTCCCGGCGTGCTCTGGGCAGCGATCGCTCGCGGCGCCGAGATCACCGCGCAGAGCATCGCTGCCGCCGAGGAGATCGCCGGGGTCCGGTTCACCGAGGCGCAGCGTGAGGCGATGGTGAAGGATCTCCAGCAGCAGCGGGAGCAGCTCGACCAGCTGCACGCGGTCCACCTCGACAACGCCACGCCCCCCGCGGTGCAGTTCAATCCCCTGCTTCCTGGAATGAAGCTCGATACGAAGCAGCGGCCGGTCGTGACGAGCATCGGCCGCGCCGGCGCGGTACCGGCGAGGATCGAGGAGCTGGCCTTCCGGCCGGTGACCGAGCTGGCGGCGATGATCCGCGCGAAGCGCGTCACCTCGCTCGCGCTGACGCAGATGTACCTCGATCGCCTGAAACGCTTCGATCCGGTGCTGCAGTGCGTCGTCACCCTCTGCGAGGATCGGGCGCTCGCCCAGGCAGGGCGGATGGACGCCGAGCTCGCGCGCGGGAAGTACCGCGGGCCCCTGCACGGCATCCCGTGGGGGGCGAAGGACCTGCTCGCGGTGAAGGGCTACCCGACGACATGGGGAACGCCGCCGTACAGGGACCAGCGGCTCGAGTACGACGCGACCGTCGTCCAGCGCCTCGACGCGGCGGGGGCGGTGCTCGTCGCCAAGCTGTCGTTGGGCGAGCTGGCGATGGGTGACGTCTGGTACGGCGGGACGACGAAGAACCCGTGGAAGGTCGACCAGGGCTCGAGCGGCTCGAGCGCCGGGCCGGCGTCGGCGACGTCGGCCGGGCTCGTCGGCTTCGCGATCGGGAGCGAGACGTTAGGCAGCATCTCCTCCCCGTCGACCCGGTGCGGCGTCACCGGCCTCCGCCCGACCTTCGGCCGCGTTCCGAAGAGCGGAGCGATGGCGCTGTCGTGGAGCATGGACAAGCTCGGGCCGATCTGCCGCAGCGTCGAGGACTGCGCGCTCGTCCTCGACGCGATTCGCGGCAGCGACGGCGAGGACCTCACCGTGCACGACGCGAGCTTCGCCTTCAACGCCCGGCAGCCGCTCTCGTCGATCCGCATCGGTTTCTTCGAGCACGAGTTCTCCCTTCCCGAGACCGGCGCCGACGGCAAGCCTCGGCATCCGACGAAGAAGTTCGACGACGCCGCGCTCGCCGTCTTCGACCGCCTCGGCGTGAAGCTGGTGCCGGTCGCGATCCCGGACGCACCCTACAACGCGGTGCGGATCCTCCTCGACGTCGAGGCCGGTGCGGCCTTCGACGAGCTCACTCGCAGCGGGCGCGACGCCGAGATGACCAGGCAGACCCCCGACGCATGGCCGACCTCGTTTCGCGAGGCGCGCTTCGTCCCCGGCGTCGACTACGTCAACGCGAACCGCGTCCGCACGACGATGATGCGGCAGTGGGCGAAGCTCTTCGAGACGGTGGACGTGATCGTCACCCCGACCGGCGGGGGCTGGCAGCTCGTCGCGACGAACCTCACCGGACATCCGGCGGTGATCGTCCCCAACGGTTTCCGCGAAAACGGGACGCCGGTCTCGCTGACCTTCCTCGGCAACCTCTACGGCGAAGCCGCGCTCTGCCGCGTGGCGATGGCGTATCAGCAGGCCACGGATTTTCACACGAAGCATCCCGCGCAGTTCGCCTGACGGTCGCGACAACGCACCCGCGCTCGCGCCGCCCGGCTGGTACGCGCGTTGCACTACCCTCGCGGCGCACGACGAGCGAAGGAAGAAGCACCTTGCAGGCGCGAGCGTGACGGGACGCCGTGACGACGCGAGCGGGTCGCAGGACGCAGGAGCGGTGGCAAGTGGAGTGGCAGCTGCAGGTGCAGGATCGATTGGCGACGAAGCCGAGCGAAAACAATGTGCGAGGCCCCGGGCGGTACACCCGGGGCCTTCGCATTTTTCCGCCGTCAGGCAGCGCGAGCCGTCAGTCGGCGAGCACCGCGCGCAGGGCCTCGGCGATGGTCTCGTGGCGGAAGCTGAAGCCGGCGCCGAGGAGGCGCGTCGGCACGACGCGCTGGCTGGCGAGGATCGTCGCCTCGCCCATCTCGCCGAACATCATCCGGATCGCCGTCTCCGGGACGGCAACGATCGTCGGCCGCCCGAGTGCATGGCCAAGCGCATGGGTGAACTCCGCGTTCGAGACCGGCACCGGCGCGACCAGGTTGACGGGCCCCTTCACCTGCCCGGCCCGGAGGAGGAACTCGACGGCGCGTGTCCAGTCGTCGAGCGTGATCCAGCTCATGACCTGCGTCCCGCTTCCGATGCGCCCACCAAGTCCAAGCTTGAATGGCGTGAGCATCTTCTCGAGCGCGCCGCCGTGGCGCCCGAGGACGAGCCCGGTACGCAGGTGCACGACGCGGACGTCGGCGCGATCGAGCTCGCTCGTCGCGTCCTCCCAGACGCGGACGACGTCGGCGAGAAAGCCGTGTCCCGGCGCAGAGGACTCGTCGAGCAGCTCGTTGCCGCGATCGCCATAGATCCCGATCGCCGACCCGCTGAGCAGGACGCGCGGCGGACTCTCCATCGACTGCATCGTGCGGGCAAGGAGCGCGGTGCTCTTCACCCGGCTCTCGCGAATCTCGCGCTTCACCTCGTCGGTCCAGCGCTGCGCGACGTTCTCCCCGGCGAGATTGATGACGGCGTCGATTCCGGCGAGCGCGTCGGCGGGAAGCTCGCCGCGCGCCGGGTCCCAGGCAATCGACTCCCCCGCGGCGGCGCTGCTGCGACGAGTGAGCGGGATGACGCGATGCCCGGCGGCGGCCAGCCGCTCGCTGAGCGCGCGACCGAGAAAGCCGGTCGAGCCGGTGAGGGCGATGCGCTTCGGTGCGGAGTCGTTCGACATCGGAGTGGGTGCGGGTTCGCCGCAGCTCAGGCGCAATAGTCAAACCGCGACGCGCGCCGCCGTCCCTCAGGCAGCGCGGTGGGGCTCCCCCCCCGCCCGGGTCCGCGCGGCAGCTGCTGCAATGATCAGTCGAGATCACCACCGTGGCTCCTTGAAAGGGCGCGGCAATTGTTGCCGACCGCTCGATAGAGGCGTCATTCGTGCGAATGCCGGACGGAAGCGTGGGCGATCGGCGTCTCCTGCTTTTGCCGGTCGAGTCACGAGCATGGCGACAATTCTCTATGTAGATGATGAGCCGGCAGTCGGGCTCATTCTCGAGGACACCCTCGAGCGGGCCGGCCACCGGGCCGTGGGCGCGCGGAACGTTCCGGAGGCGCTGCAGATCCTCGGACGCGACTCCGTCGACCTGATCATCTCCGACTATAGAATGCCGGGGATCACGGGGCTCGAGTTCCTCGACATGCTGCAGCGCGAGGGACATGACGTCCCGCTCATCATGCTCACCGGTTACGCGAGCATCGAGCACGCCGTCTCGGCGATCAAGGCCGGGGCGATCGATTACATCACGAAGCCGGTCCAGCCGGAGCAGCTCGAGCTCGCGGTCGAGCAGGCGCTCCAGGTCGTCCGGCTCAAGCTCGAGAACTCGCAGCTGCGGCGCGAGGTGATGGAGTTCCGGAACGAACGGCAGATCGTGGGCGACTCGCCGGCGATTCGGACGCTCATGCAGACCGTGGCGATGGCCGCCCCGACTCGGGCGACCGTGCTGCTCCAGGGCGAAAGCGGCACCGGCAAGGAGCTGTTCGCGCGGGCGATCCACGACCAGAGCGACCGTCACGGCGAGCCGTTCATCAAGTTGAACTGCGCCGCGCTTCCCGAAGGGCTGATCGAGAGCGCGCTGTTCGGTCACGAGCGCGGCGCCTTCACCGGGGCGGTGCGCCGCGTCGAGGGTGCGTTCGAGCGAGCGCACCGCGGGACACTGCTCCTCGACGAGGTCAGCGAGATGCGGCTCGACCTCCAGGCAAAGCTGCTGCGCGTGCTGCAGGAGCAGGAGTTCGAGCGCGTCGGCGGGACGACGGCGATTCGCGTCGACGTCCGGATCATCGCGACGACGAACCGGGATCTCGCAGCGGCGGTGGCGCGGGGGGAGTTCCGCCAGGACCTCTTCTACCGGCTGAGCGTGATGCCGATCGTGATCGCGCCGCTGCGCGACCGGCTCGAGGACATCCCCTCGCTCGCCTGGCGGTTCGCGATGCGGACCGCGGCCGAGGTGGGGAAGGAGATCCATGGGATCTCGACCGACGCGATCGCCCTCCTCCAGCGCCACAGCTGGCCGGGGAACGTCCGCGAGCTGCAGCACGCGATCGAGCGGGCGGTCATCCTCAGCACCGATCCGATGCTCCGGCCCGCGGTGTTCGACATCGCGGGCTCGCCTAACGCGCCGGTGGCGCCGATCGCCCGCCGCGATGCCGCCGGCCAGCCGTCGGCCGAGGGTGCGACGATGCACGTGCTGCACCTTCCCTCACTGGACGTCGGCGAGGCGGAGCGGGTGCTGATCCAGCGGGCACTGGCCGCCTCGGGACAGAACCGGACGCGCGCCGCGCAGCTGCTCGGGATCAGCGTGCGGACGCTGCGCAACAAGCTGAACGTGCGCCCCGAAACCGCCGATGCCGGCGCCGCGGGGGGCGATCTCGCCTGACACCGGCGGGCGGCCGACCGCCTGCCTAACGACGGGGACGCTCGTCCCCGTCGCGACCGCGATCCGGGACCGGCGGGCTCCGCGGCGATGACTTCGCGGGCCCGACCGGCGTGTCGCCGACCTTCCACGAGCCAAGGGGCGGGGTGAGGCGCTTCGTCACCACCTCGGCGCGGGCGCAGAGCGCCGCGACCTCGTCGTCGGACCAGCTCTGCCAGTCGGGCGGGTACGGGCAGAGGCGACGCTTCTCCTCGCCGTCCAATCGCTCGAACACGATCCAGCCGTCGGCGAGGTCGCGCATGTAGTCCTCGGCGCGAGTCTTGGGGTGGATCTGACCCGCGGTGACGTCCCAGGCCTTCCAGCGGTGCCCCCCCGGACCTTCGAACTCTCGCAGCGCCATGGCCCCCTCCAGGGATTGGGCCGCTACGAAAGGCAGGAAGAGGGCCACCGCGCGGCCGGAGCGTTAGGCCGGAATCGGCTCCAGCCGATCGGCAGCTTCTGCCCGCCCGCCCTCGGAACAATGTGCCGCTCGGCGCTTTCCGCCGTGCAAACATACGATTATCGAGCGCTGTTTATACGCTGTTAACAATATCGCAATACGGTGGTTGCGCGATCTATAGCATCTTGTTTCTCACACTCAAACATGTGGCACTGCACGTGCCTTTACCGGACCCGACAGTAACCCGCCCACCGCGGGGCTGAACTTTCACTGCTGACATCGGACCGGGTCCGGAAGGAGCATCCGTGGGCGCGAACTCGCTCTGGAACGCATTCGCCGAGGGCGACGCCGGGGCGCGCGACGCCCTGCTCGCCGAGCATATGGGGCTGGTCCACTTCGTCGCCCGGCAGCTGTCGCGGAAGCTTTCCTCCGAAGCCGACTTCGACGAGCTGCTGAGCGCGGGGACTCTCGGGCTGATCGGCGCGATGGAAAGCTTCGACCGCGCGCGCGGGCTTGCCTTCAGCACCTTCGCTGCGCCGCGGATTCGCGGGGCGATCCTCGACGAGCTCCGCCGCCAGGATCACGTCACGCGATCGGTCCGGCGAAAGGCGCGCGAGCTTGGCGCCGCGCGCGAGGAGCTCGCCCGCGCGCTCGGGAGGGCGCCCGCCGACCGCGAGCTCGCCATTCGCCTCAACATGGACATCCCCAAGGTCTGGCGTTGGGAGAGCGAGATCGAGGGCGCGGTGATGGTGTCGCTCGAGCGGAGCACGGGCAATGAGCACGACGGCTTCAGCGCCCCCGCGGAGATCCTGTTCGACGCGAGCCCGCCGATCGACGAGATCCTCGACGAGGAGGAGTGCGTCGCACTCCTCGCGGATGCGCTGATGGAGCTGGGCGAACAGGACCGGACGGTGCTGACGCTCAGCTATTACGAAGGGCTGAAGCTGCACGAGATCGCGGCGGTGCTCGGCGTCACCGAGTCGCGGGTATCGCAGATCCGGACGAAGGCGTTGGCCCGGCTGCGCGGGGCGATGGCGCCGCGGCTCGCCGCGGTCGCCTGACACGCGTCGACGCGCGGCCCGGCCTTCCCTTCAGGCGGTCGGGCGCGCGGCGAGCTGGGCGCGGCGTCCGGCCGCAAGCGTCGGGACGGGTAGTTCGATGCGCAGCTGCCCACCGTCGGTCGCGATGCCGACGCTCGACGGTCCGCCGACGCTGGCGATCGCCGCACGAAGCGCGGTCGCGGTCGGCGCGGTATTCTCCGGCGCGGCGGCGCCCGGCTTCACCGGCGCCGCTGACGGCTCCGTCGCGACGCGGATGGTGACGCGGTCGGCATCCCCGGCGTAGCTGACCGAGACGCGCCCCCCGGTCGCCTGTGCATGGCGCTTCGCGGCGTCGATGGCCAGCAGCAGCGCGTGCACGAGCTGCGGGCGGTTGGCGAACACCGGCATCGTCTCGCGGGCGTGGACCGCCGCGCATTCGACCTGGAGCAGCGCCGACTGGTAGGCGTGCAGGGCGATGACGTCGGGGACGAGGGGCTGCAGCTCGATCGCGCCCGGCTCGCCGCGCCCATCGTCAGGCAGCAGCCGCATCAGTCGCAGGAGGTCCTCGAGGCGGCGCGCTTCGTCGCCCAGCGCCTTCGACAGCCGCTCGGTCCAGACCTCCCCCGGGGGCGCGAGCCCGTTGATCCCGCCTAACGCGGCGACGCGGTTGCTGAGGGCATGGGCCATCCCGCGGAGGATCGCGTTGCGGAGGGCGTCGAAGCTGGTGATATCGGATGCGGGCTTCACATCTTCCTGACGCGCATCAGTAGCCAAGCGCCACACGGAGGGCGAGCGTACGCGGGATCGGCTGGACGATCGAGCGGAGGTTGGGGCGTCCCGGGGCAGGCATGTCGGTCTCGGGGTGCAGCCCCTTGCTCCGCGACCAGCGGGCGAGGTCGAATGCCGAGAGCGTGATGCGCAGCGTCGTCGCGCGCGTGAGCGCGGCCGCGCGCGAAGCGTTCCAGGTCAGCGAGAGCTCGCGGAGAGTGGTCGCATCGCCGGGGACGAGGAAGCCGGCGGCGCGCGCGGCCGACGCGGCGGCGACGGCGCGCCCCTGCTCGTCGATCGGCGCGGTCGGGTCGTTGAGCGCGGGACACACCAGTCGCCAGCATTGCTGCGCCGCTGCCGCGTCGAAGACGTCGAAGCCGCCGACGTGATCGACGACCGCGCTCACCGTGACCAATCGAGCCAGGTCGAGATCGCCGGCGAGCGTCGCGATGCTCGACGGGCGGGAGCGTCCGCGGGTGAACACGTCGAAGAAGCTGACCTCGTCGCGCTCGATCCGGCCGTTCCCATCGGCGTCGCTCCACGTCGCGGGCTGCGTCCGCCACGTTCCCCAGGACTGGCCGTCGGCGACGACGACGGAAACGCCGGGCCCCGTCGAGAGGTCGAGTGGGGCGATCGGTCCGCTGTCGAGTCGGTCCAGTCGAGTCGCTCCGTTCGCGTGAAGGCGGTCACGGACAGCCGCGATGCGGCGGGGCCGAATGCGGCGTCGAACCCGCCTTCGAGCTCCGTCGAGCGGTTGGCGGGGGTGCGCGGGAGCAGGCGCGGGCCGTAGCCATACCCGCCGTACGCGGTGCCCCCGGTGAGGACCCCGATGGTGTTGAGCGCCCAGTAGCTGTGGCTGCTCGTCCGGCCCCAGGCGCTCCGCAGCCGCAGCGAGCGGAGCATGCCTAACGGCGCGTCCGCCGGCACGAGCTCGTACATCGCGTCGGCGCGAGGATCGATGACCGCGGGGGGACGCCGCCCGCCGTTGAAGTCGGTGGTCGTCCGCAGCACGGCAGCGCCCAACGCAGCGCGCTCACCCCAGGCGAGGCGCTGCTCGAGCGACTGGCTGAGTCGATCGACGAAGAGCAGGGCAGCGGTCGTCGCGCGCGAGGATGAGCCGCCGAAGGGACCGCTCGGCGCGGCGACCATCAGCGTCCCGCTCTCCGACCGGCCGCGATCGGCCGCGAAGCGCACCGAGAGCATCGTGGTCGCCACGGCGCCGGCGACGGTCGTGGTATAGCGCCCCTCCTCGGCGGCATCGACCCGCCAGCTCCGCTCGGCAGCGGTGACCTCCGTCAGGAGCGGCATGTATCCCGGCGGCGACGAAGTGCGGAGCACTTCCAGGTCGCGGAGCATGTCGGTCGTGACGCTCGTCCGCAGCGAGAGGCTGGGACGCGGGTCGACGTCGACCGTGAGCGCACCGCCGAGATGGCCGATGCGCCGGTGGGGCGCTCCCTGCTCCAGCCAGGAAAGCGGATACCGGTAGCCGCCCGAGCTCGAGTCCTGCCCGCACGGCGTAGCGGGGCTGCAGTCGAGCGGACCGCCGCCGACGCCGAGTCCGATGACGGAGTAGGCATTCTGCGCCGGGAAGGTGATCCCGCGGCCGGTCGCGAATGACGAGAGCCCGACACGGACGATCGAAGCGACCGGCATCTGCAGGCGAAGCGAAGCGACCGTGTGGTCGGTCGCGTCGGTCTCCATCGTGCCCGACCCGCGCCCCACGCCTAACGATGCGGCGTAGCCGAGTGCCCCGAGGCCGCCGACCGCGCCAAGGCGGGCGCGCAGCTGCTGCGCCGTGCGGAACGGGCTGCGGTCGAGGAGCGGCGTGTAGCGGGTCGTCAGCGTCGCCGCGCAGAACCCGGCCGCTTCGAGGTAGTAGGGGCAGGCGAACCCGCTCGCGTTGACGCGGCTCAGGTTCCGCGCGTAATCGGCGTTCGCGTCGGCGCCGCTGGTCGTGACGCTCGCGCTGAACTGCGGACCTCCCTGCCCGGGCGCGCGGGTCGTGATCACGATGGCTCCACGCCGCCCATCGGCGCCGTAGCTCGCCGCAGCGGCCGGACCGGGAAGGATCTCGACGCGCGCGATGTCCTCGACCATGACGTCGTCGAGGATCGACGGCTCGCGCCGATCGAGGGTGTCGAGGTTGACCCGCGTCATCACCTGCCGGATCCCGTCGACGACGACGAGCGGGTCGCCGCCGAGGATCGCCGACGCGTCGCGGAGGGAAACGAAGGCGCTCGCACCGAGCGCGCCCGACGACCGCTGGACGGATGCCGCCGGCGCGTAGGCGCGCAGCAGCTCGCTGACCGTGCGGGGCGCAGTGTCGAGCGAGTCGGGGACGATCACGATCACCGCGGCACCGGCGGGCGCTGCGACGTTCGGTGACTGGGCCGTCAGCGTGGCGAGGGGCGCCGCACCGAGCAACGCGCCGAGGATCGCGCTCGCGAACGGGAGGGGGGTGTCCTTCGGCATGGTCGGGGGACTCGAAATGCCTGACGAGCGGCGCACGACGCCGCCGGGCGAAGGTATCCCGCTTCTTGCAAGGCCGTCAATGAACCCGCGCCGGGGGGCGAGGGTATCAGGACGGGAAGCGGAACAACGCATCATCTCCATCGGTCGAGCCCATGAAGCACTCGCGTCTCCTCACCGTCAGGCAGTCAGGGCGCTGGTCGCTGCTCCTCGCGGCGATCGCGCTCGCCGCCGGCTGCGCGCGGCACGACGCCCCAGCGGTCGACAGCGCGCTCGCGCGCGACCTGTCGATGGCGGGGCGGACGGTGCCCGAGTTCACTCCCGCCGACACCGCCCTCAACCCTGACGCGAGGGTTCGCGTCGCTCCGAAGGCGCCGGCGGTGAGGACGAGCACCCCGAAGCCGGTCGCCCGGCCGCGGCCGGCGACCCCGACGCGCGTGGCGAACACGCCGCGTCCGGAAGCGCCGTCGCCCACCGTCCACAGCTCGGCTCCGGCTCCGGCCCCGGCCCCGGCCCCGGCCCCGGCGGCCGACGAGTCGCCAGCGGCTGCGGGGACTACGGGACACGGCCTGGCCGGGACCGCGATGGCGATGAACACCGCATCGGCGGTGTGCACGAGCAACCGCGTCGGCGACAAGCTGGTCGCGCACGTCAGCCAGACGAGCGGTCCGGGGGCGGGGACGATCCCGGCCGGATCCACGGTCGTGCTCGAGGTGGCCGACATGCAGATCGACAACGCGCACCCCGAGCAGTCGCGGATCGTCTTCCGCATCCGGGCGATCTCGGCGAACGGGGTCGATTATCCGGGAAACGGGACGACGGTAGTCGCCGACGGTGGGCTGAAGAAGATCAACACCACCCCGGCGTCGAGCGACGCGAAGAAGGCGGCGGCCGGGGCGATCGCGGGGGCGATCCTCGGCCAGGTCATCGGGCACGACACGAAGGGGACGGTGATCGGCGCGGCGGCGGGCGGGGTGGCCGGCGCGGTGGCCGGGCGGGCGACGCGGCACTACGAGGGATGCCTGCCAGCTGGAACCGCGCTGCGCGTGACGCTGAACGCGGCGTAGGGGGGGGTAAGGGGTCAGGGGTCAGGGGTCAGGGATCAGCGTTGCGGAGTGCGGCACTGGCGGACGCGGCACGCTCGTCGCCTAGTTGAGGGGCGATGAGCGAGAAGAAGAAGGGGGGCCAGGGGCCGGGCGTGAGGAAGGGTGGCACGGCGAAAGGCGGAACGGCGAAGGGCGCAGTGGCCAAGGCGGGAAGGGCGAAGGGCGCGAAGGCGGCGCTCGCCGCGTTCCATCCGCTCGTGCGCGACTGGTTCACGTCAACGTTAGGCGCGCCGAGCGATCCGCAGCGGGCGGGGTGGCCGGCGATCGGGCGCGGCGAGCACACGCTCATCCTCGCGCCGACGGGGACGGGCAAGACGCTGGCCGCGTTCCTCCGGGAGCTGAACGAGCTGATCGTCCGCGGCAGCGACGCGCCGCTCGCCAACGGCGTCCACGTCCTCTACGTCTCGCCGCTCAAGGCGTTAGGCAACGACGTCCAGCGCAACCTCGAGGCGCCGCTGGCCGAGCTGCAGCGGCGGTTCGTGAGCGCCGACGTTCCCTTCCCCGAGATCCGCGTCGGCGTGCGCACCGGAGACACGCCACCCCGCGAGCGGGCGCGGATGCTTCGCAAGTCGCCGCATATCCTGATCACGACGCCGGAGTCGCTGCACATCCTGCTCACCAGCACGAAGGGGCGCGGGATGTTCGCGTCGCTGCGGGTGGTTATCATCGACGAGATCCACGCGCTCGCCGGGGGGAAGCGCGGCTCCCATCTCGCGCTCACCCTCGAGCGGCTCGAGACGCTGCTCGGCCGGTCGCCGCAGCGGATCGGGCTCTCGGCGACGCAGCGGCCGCTCGACGAGATCGCCCGCTTCCTCGGCGGGTGCGAAGCGCGGCCGATCGACGGGGATGCGGCTCCGGTGTTCCGTCCGGTCACCGTCGTCGACTGCGGGCTGGTGAAGTCGATCGAGACGTCGGTGCGGTCGCCGGTGCCCGACCTCGGCAACGTCGGCGGGACGATCTGGACCTCGGTCGCCCCGCTCGTGCTCGACCGGATCCGCCAGGCGCGGACGACGCTGGTCTTCGTCAACAACCGCGCGCAGGCGGAGCGGATGGCGGGGCGCGTGAATGCGCTGGCCGAGGAGGAGCTGGCGCAGCCGTACCACGGCTCGCTGTCGCGCGAGCGGCGGCTGATGCTCGAGCAGCGATTGAAGGCGGGGGAGCTGCGGGCGCTGATGACGACCAGCTCCCTCGAGCTCGGGATCGACATCGGCTCGGTGGAGCTGGTGATCCAGCTGCAGTCGCCGAAGCGCGTCGCCGCCGGGTTGCAGCGGGTCGGGCGTGCCGGCCACACGTTAGGCGCGGTCAGCCGCGGGCTGTTCGTGCCGACCTTCCGCGACGACGCGCTGGAGATCCTGGCGATCTCCGACGCGATGCGCGACGGCGACGTCGAGCCGACCAAGGTGGTGCAGAACCCGCTCGACGTGCTGAGCCAGGTGATCGTCGCGGCGGCGAGCGTGGACGACTGGACGGCCGACGACCTGTTCGCGATGGTGCGGCGGAGCTATCCGTACCACCGCCTGCCGCGGGCCGCGTTCGACGAGACGCTGGCGATGCTCGCCGGGAAGTATCCGGCCGACGTCGCCGCCTCGCTCGATGCGAAGCTGGTGTGGGACAAGCTGACGGGACTGGTCGCGGCGGGGCGCGGGAGCCGGATGGCGGCGGTGATCTCCGGCGGGACGATCCCCGATCGCGGGCTCTACGCAGTGACGCTCCCCGACCGGACACGGTTGGGCGAGCTGGACGAGGAGTTCGTGCACGAGACACGGATCGGCGACGTCTTCCAGCTCGGGTCGAGCACGTGGCGCGTCGGGTCGATCGAGCACGACAGGGTGATCGTGACGCCGGCACCGGGGTCGCCGGCGCGGATGCCCTTCTGGCACGGGGAGTACGGCGCACGCTCGGCGCACCTGACCGAGCGCGTCGGCGCGCTGCGGCGGGCGCTCGACGAGACGCGCGACCGGGCGGGGATCGACGCGCTGATGGCGCGCTACGACGCGGACGAGGCGACGATCCGCTCGATGGTGGAGTACGTGCACCAGCAGAAGGCGGCAACGGGACTCGTGCCCGACGAGCGCACGCTGCTCATCGAGCAGTTCCGCGACGACACCGGCGCCGTGCGCATCGTGCTGCACGCGCCGTTCGGCGGGCGGGTGAACGCGCCATGGGGGATGGCGCTCGCGCAGCGGGCGCGCGAGATGCTCGGCCGCCTGTCGCGATCGCCCGATGCGGACGAAGGCATCGACGTCCAGGTTCAGACGACCGACGACGGGATCATGCTGCGGCTCCCCGATCTCAAGGAGCCGGCGCCGGTGGCGGCGCTTCTGGGGCTGACGCCGGCGGAGGCGGAGCGGCGCGTGCTCGAGGAGGTCGGGACGACGTCGCTGTTCGGCGCGCGCTTCCGGATGAACGCAGCGCGGGCGCTGCTGCTCGCGCGCGGCAACCCGCGGCGGCGGATGCCGCTCTGGCTGCAGCGGCTCAAGTCGCTCGACCTGCTCGAGGCGGTGCGCACGTTCCCGTCGTTCCCGATCCTCGTCGAGACGTATCGCGACGTGCTCCAGGACGCGTTCGACATGCCCGCGCTCCATCATGTCCTGCAGGAGATCCACGACGGGCACATCGCGATCCGGAGCGTCGAGACCGAGATCCCGTCGCCGTTCGCGGCGAGCCTGCAGTTCGGGTTCGTGATGGACTGGATGTACGGCGACGACACCCCGCGCGCCGAGCAGCGGGCGGCGATGCTCTCGCTCGACCGCGCGCTGCTGCAGGGGATCAGCGGGGAGAACGTTCCCGAGGACTCGACGCTGGCGGCGGTGGAGGAGGTGCTCGCGGCGCGGCGGGGGACGGCGCCGGGGCGGCGGGCGCGGACCGCCGACGAGCTGGCGATCCTGATCGACCGTGCCGGGGACCTGACGCGCGCGGAGGTGGAGGCGCGGATCGCGACGGCGGAGGAGGGGGTCCGCGGCGCACCGTTAGGCGAGCTGCTCGCCGCCGGGCGGGTGATCGGCATCCCGATCCCGACGAGCGGCGACACGGCGAGCGGTGGAACGGAATGGCGGCTGATCCTGACCGAGACCTATCCGCGCTATCTCGCCGCCTTCGGCGAGGAGGCGATGGCGACGGTGCGTTGCGGAGCGGAGCTCGGCGAGCGTCGCGCGGCGGACTCGGTGCCGGCGATGCTGCGGCACGCGTCGCTGACGCGGAGCGCGGCGCGGCGCGAGGTGCTCTGGCGCTACCTGACGCTGGCCGGCCCGGTCTCGGTCGCCGACATTCGCGCCCGCTACGCGTTAGGCGAGCGGCGTCTGGGCACGAGGCTCGAGGAATGGGAGCGCTCGAAGCGGCTCCTGCGCGTCAGCTCCGCCGGCGGCGAGCCGCGGTGGGTGACGCGGCCGGTGCTCGAGCAGGCGCGGCGCCGCGAGCTGGCGGCGGCACGGCGCGCCGTGGAAGCCGTCGAGCTCCCGGTGCTCGCGGCGTTCCTCCAGCGCTGGCAGCACGTCGACGAGCGCGACCGGCTGCGCGGACCGGCGGGGGCCGCCGGGGCGGTGCGCCAGCTGTACGGCCTCGCCCGTCCCGCCGACGGATGGTGGCGGGACTATCTCCCGGCGCGGGTCGAGGGGTTCAGCGACGACGACCTCGCGCGGCTCGGGCTCACCGGCGAGCTGGTCTGGGCGGGAACCGGAACGCTCGATGAGAAGGCGGGGGTGCGGACGCTGAGCGGGATCCGCTTCTTCGGTCGCGGCACCGGGCAGCTCTGGCTCGGCGGGGACGCCGATCCACCGTTAGGCGAGATCGCGCGCGCGGTCCGCGACGCACTGGCGAAGCATGGCGCGAGCTTCTTCGACGACATCGTCGCGGCGACCGGGCTGCGCCCGCGGCAGGTGCGCGACGGGCTGCGCGAGCTGGTGGCGGCAGCGCTGGTGACGAGCGACGCACCCGACGCGGCGCGCGACGTCGCACGCTGGCGCACGATGCCGACCGCGCCCGGGCGCGGCGTCGCGCCCGACCCGACGCGCTGGCTCCCCGAGGGATTCACCGCCTCGCGGCCGGTTGTCCAGCGGCGGGCGAACCTGCGACGGCTCCCGAAGTGGCGGCGCCCCGACCTTCCCGGCGCCCGCGACGAGAACGCGGTCTGGCAGGGACGATGGACGCTGCTGCGCACTCCCGGCGTGCTCGGCGCGCCGCTCCCGGAAGACGAGCGCGCCGAGCGCGTGGCGCGGCAATGGCTCGAGCGGTACGGGATCGTGTCGCGCGACTGGTGGCGGCGCGAGAAGCCGGCCGTGGCGTGGCGGTCGGTCTACTACGAGCTGCGGAAGCTCGAGCTGCGCGGCGAGGTGCGACGCGGGTATTTCGTGCGCGGCCTCGCCGGCGCCCAGTTCGCGCTCCCGGAAGCGGTCGAGATGCTGCGCGCGGCCGCAACGGATCCGGGGGCACCGATCGTCGTGATCCGGGCGAGCGATCCCGCGAATCCGTATTCCCTGGCGGCTGACACTCGGCGGCCGATGCACGAGCGTCCGCGGGGGCGGGACGCACTGCTGGTGATGCGCGGCGGTCGGGTCCTGCTGGCGAGCGAGGCGCGGGGGAAGCGGATCTCGGTCGCGCCCGAGATCTCCGACAACGAGCTCAGTGCGGCTGGGCGGGCACTGGTGCGGGCGCTGCAGGGCGCGAGCCCGGCCACACGCGACCTGATCGTCGAGACGATCGACGGCCGGCCGGCGGTGACGAGCCCGCGCGGACCGGCGTTCGCGGCCGCCGGCTTTCGCGCGACGCCGGCTGGCCTCCGATACTATGCATCGCTCGGCTAGCGACCCATATTGCTGACCTATGGCATCCCCCCGCGGGCAGCACCGATGACGTCACCGGCAGGTGGGTCGCACGATCGCCTCGTCGTGATCACCGGAGTCGGCCGGGCGGGGCAGGCAGGTGAGGCGATCGCCGCCGCGTTCGCCCGCGACGGCGCCGAGCTGGCGCTGCTCGACCGCGACGCCGGCGTGGTCGATCGGGCGAACGAGCTCGCGGCTGGGGGCGCACGTGTCCGCGGCATCGTCGCCGACCTGACCGACCCGGCGGACGCCGCGCGCGCCGCCCGCGAGGCGTTAGGCAGCGACGACCGGCCGCTGGCCGCGCTCGTCGCGGCGGCGGGGGGGTTCGCGATGAGCGGCCCGGTCGGGGAGAGCGACCCGTCGGTCTGGCACCGCCAGATCGCGATCAGCCTGACCACGGCCTACGTCGCGACGCGGGCGTTCATGCCGGCGCTGCGGCGCGGCAAGGGGAGCATCGTCTACTTCGGCGCGGCGGCGGTGCTCCCCGGCGGGGTGGTCGCCGGGAAGAGCGCATACGCGGCGGCGAAGGCGGGGGTGCTGGCGTTGATGCAGGCGGTGTCGCAGGAGGAGCGGGACACCGGGGTCCGCGCCAACGCGGTCGCGCCGACGATGATCCGCACCGCGATGAACGTGAGCGACATGGGCGCCGACCGGAACTACGTCGAGCGCGAGTCGGTGGCCGACGCGGTGCGCTGGCTCTGCTCCGACGGCGCGCGCGACGTGACGGGGCAGACGATCCGGCTTGGCGCCTGATGGCGAAGCGCAAGGCAGGCCGTCGATCGTCGACGCCGCGCTTCCCGGAGGCGGAATCGCCGCGGCGGATCGACGAGCTCGAGACGCCGTCGGTGATCGTCGACCTCGACCGGCTGGCGACCAACATCGAGGCGATGGCGACGTACACCGCGCTCCACGGGCTGACCCTCCGCCCACACGTCAAGACGCACAAGTCGCCGCGGATCGCCGCCGACCAGATCCGGATGGGCGCGTCAGGGCTGACGTGCGCGACGACGCGCGAGATGGAGGTGATGGCTGACGTCTCGAAGGACCTGCTGCTCGCCTACCCGCCGATCGGCGCGGCCAGGCTCGCCCGGCTGATGACGCTGCCGCGCGACACCCGGTTGACGGTCGCCGTCGATTCGGCGACGGCGATCGAGCAGCTGGCGAGCACGGCGCGGGTGGTGGATCGCGAGATCGGGGTCTACATCGAACAGGACCTCGGGATGCACCGCGTCGGGGTGGCGACGGCGGAGGAGGTGGTGAAGCTCGCCCAGCTGGTCTGGCGCAGCCCGCCGCTCCGCTTCGCGGGACTGGCGTTCTACCCCGGGCACATCCGCGAGCCGCTCGCGAAGCAGGGACCGGCGATCGACCGGCTGAGCGCCGACGTCAGGCAGACGATCGACGCGCTCGAGCGCGAGGGGCTCCCCCCGGCGGTGGTCAGCGGTGGCTCGACGCCGGCGGCGTGGCGGATGCACGAAGTGGACGGGCTGACCGAGGTCCGTCCCGGCACCTACGTCTACAACGACCGCGTCACGGCGGCGGTCGGCGCCTGCAGCTGGGACGACTGCGCGCTGACGGTGTCAGCGACGGTCATCAGCACCGCCGTCCCCGGGCAGGTGGTCGTCGACGCCGGCGCCAAGTCGTTAGGCAGGGAGCCGATGCGCGGCGCCGAAGGCGAGGGCTTCGGCGCGCTGCTCGACCGCCCCGAGCTGGTGGTGACCCGGATGTCCGAGGAGCACGGCATCATCGAGCTCGGCGACAGCGACTGGAAGCCGAAGGTCGGCGACCGCGTGCGGATCGTCCCCAATCATGTCTGCATCGTCGTGCACCTGTTCGACGAGCTCTACGGGGTCCGCGGCGACGTCGTCGAGACGAGCTGGCCGGTGGCGGCACGAGGCCGGGGGTCGGCGGCACCGCCTGATGGCAGCCGTTAGGCGTCAGCCGCCAGCGTCGCGCGACGGCGGCTGTCAGGCCGGGAAGCAGCGCTGACGGCGGCCGGGGGCCGCCGCTCGACGCTGTACCCCCTGCGCCGCCACCAACCGCGTTCAAAGGCCCCGCGCACTGCCTAACGCTGCCGCGATGCGTCGAGCAGCTCGCGGATCAGGTTCGCGACCGGGCCGGTGAAGTCGTTGTCGGTCCAGTATTCCTCGTGCGAGAGGGGGTTCCAGGAGCGGAGGGCGCTGCCGACGTTGATCTGGAGGTCGGCGCTGACCGCGTCGTGGTAGCTCGGGCTCAATGGGCGGAGGGGGTAGCCGAGGACGTCGGCGGCGTCGAAGAAGTTGAGCCAGCGGGCGGCTTCACGGAGCGGCCCGGCGAGCGTCGGGACGGGGAAGCGGATCGCGACGATCTCGTCCAGGCAGAGGGTGAAGAGCGGGATGTTCGAGCCGAAGGTGACGAGGCCGGCCAGGGTCTCCATCCGCTGCGTCGCGCTGGTGCCGGGGGTCGGTGCCTTCTGTTCGTCCCAGATGTAGTTCGAGACGATCGCGCTGCCCAACGAGTGGGCGAGGACGACGATCGGCTTGTCACCGCCCATCCGGTCGCGGAGCGCGCCGAGGTGCTCGCGGATGCGCGCGTGGATGGTGCGGTAGACGTCCATCCCCTGCGAGGGGACGCGCTGGTAGGCGAGGGCGTCGCCGAGGTGGCTGATGACGAAGCGCCGCGCGCCCTCGTAGCGGAGGGTGTGGTCGCGGGAGAGATCGTTCCAGAGCTGGTCCTCGCGCGCCTTGACGGTGTCGGCCCACCATCCCGCGCGCCAGGCGACCGTCTCCGGCGCGATCCCCGACCGGAACAGCCGCCCCTGCATCTCGGCGATGAAGCCGTCGGCGAAGTCCGGCTCCTGCGCGCCCATCCCGTGAACGACGAGGACGCCGAGCCCGCAGGCCGCGAGCGGCGCGGCCGGCCCGCCCTCCTGCCTAACGCCGCGGGGCGCCGCTGTCCGGCGGGACGTACGACTGGAGGACGCCGCTCTCTTCGTCATACAGGAAGGGAACGCGATCCGGCGCCGCGCGCAACAGGCGTGCGTTGTCGGCGCCGCGGTCGTAGACGAACCAGTGCGGCGCGCCGGCGAGGTCCGGGTCGTTGAAGATCAGGCTGAGGTGCGGGTCGTGGCGCGGGGAGTAGCGCACGAAGATGATGGACCGCTTCGCCGGAATCCGGTCCACCGACGCGAGGAAGGCGCGCTGGTAGCGCTGCGCCGCCGCGGCGACGGCGTGCGCCTGGGTGACGATCACCCGCGTGAACTCGGCGAGCAGGACCATCATCAGCAGCGAGACGCCGGCGACGAACGGCGCGACGACGCGGGTCCTCCCACGCACGTCGGCGTTCGGCAGGCGGAGCTGCATCACGCGCCAGAGGCCGAGCGCGACGATCATCGCCAGCACCGGCTGGACCTCGACATAGTAGACCGTCCAGCTCGAGCCGTGGTTGAACCAGAGGTAGCAGGCGAGCAGCACCGCCGCCGCGCCGAGACCGAACGCCAGCTCGGCCGTGATCGCGAACAGCCCGATCACGCCGAAGACGACGAGGATGACGCGCGGCGGCCCGACCATGTCCCTGAGGACGTAGAACGTCCGCTCGGCCAGCGTCCGCGGGAGCGCTGACGCGCGATAGGCGTGATGCGGGTCGAGCCCGGCGCCGGTCATCGCCGCCATGTCCGGGGGGAGCGCGCGCATCGGGGGCGACGAATCGAGCCCGAAGCCCGGAGCGTCCCACGGGAAGTACATCCGCGAGTAGAGCCCGTAGGGGGTCGTCCGCGCGCTGTCGACGGTCCTGATGCTCCAGATCGGGATGATCGCCAGCATCCCGATGCCGAGGGCCATCGCAAGGCCTAACGTCCTCCATTCGCGGCGCTGTGCGACCTTCCAGAGCACGTAGACGCCGATCGGCAGCGCATAGGCGAGCGCGGTCAGCGGGCGCGTCAGCCCGAGCCAGGCGACCGAGGCGGCGACGACGTAGAGCCAGCGGGCACGCCGCGCCGGCTCGTCGCCGCGCCAGCGGAGGAGCGCATACCAGCCGAGCATCCAGCAGAACGACGACGTCGACTGCGAGAAGTAGGAACCGAAGAGCCAGAGGACCATCGGGGTCGTCACCCACCAGCCCCACGTCCAGAAGGCGACGACGCCGTTGCTCAGGCGGCGCGCGATCGAGAACACGAGCACGCCCGTCGCCGCGCCGAGCAGCACCGGCATCATCCCCGGGAGTCCGAGGAGGATGCCGGGGACGAGGAAGAGTGCGTGCCCCGGCGGGTACTTCGACGCGTAGTGCGGCACGACGAAGACGTGCCACTGCTCGAAGAACTCGGGGATCGGGGGCGACGGCGCGGTCCACCGCCCGCTCGCGAACAGCTTCGCCTGGAAGAGGTACGACGCCTCGTCGTGGATCACCGGGATCGCGGTCCACGATCCCCAGGCGAGGGTGAAGATCACCGCCGCGACCGCGAACAGCGCGAGCGGTGCCCAGCGCGACTCGAGCCACGCGGCGACGCGCGCGCCGGCGGCGCGGACGAAGCCGAGCTGCCACGCGAGGAGGAACGCGAGCGCGAGGGCGACCGGGAGGCGGATGATCATCGCGTGGTCAGGACGAGCTCAGCGCGCGCGGCAGAGCACGAGGTACTGGCCGCCCAACGGGAGCCGGGCGGCGAGGCGCTCGAGCGGGCGGAGCCAGCGCAGCGCGCGCGGGAAGATGAAGAGGAAGCCGGTCTCGACGACCTCGAAGCCGGCCGCCCGGAGCAGCCGGCGCGCCTCGGGCGGCGTGATCGTGATCGCGTGCTCGTCGAACGGGACGCGGCTCATGATCCACCGCGTCCCCGGATTCCACGGATTGTTCTCCCAGAACGCGAACACCCCGCCGGGGCGGAGCGTCCGCCGCACGTAGCGCAGCGCCTCGGCGCGGTCGGCGACCGGGATGTGGTGGAAGACGCCGTTGACGAAGGCAAGGTCGGCGCTCCCCGGCGCCTCGTACGCCGGGATCGGATGGAAGCGCACCCGCGGCTCGCCGGCGAACGCCGCACGCGCCCGGTCGAGCAGCCCTTCGGAAACGTCGACGCCGACGACCTGCTTCGCGCCGAGGATGTCGAGGAAGAGCGGAGTGGCGTTGCCGAGCCCGCAGCCGAAGTCGAGCACCGTCGCCGGCGCGGCCGTGCCTAACGCGCGGAGGCGGCCGGCGAGCCAGCGCATCCGGCCGCGGGCATAGTAGTCCTTGTCCTCGCCGGTGACGCTCAGCCCGGCCGCGAGCGCCTCGTCGTAGCGCGCGGCGTAGGCGTCGAACTCCGGCGCGTCGGGCGCGGCGGTGCCGCTCCGGCGCGTGTCGCTGGTCATCGCCGCTTGAGGGCGAGGATGCTGACGAAGAAGCTCCAGATGATCGTCTGGAAGCCGAGGACGCTGAGCGTCATGCCGGGGATCGTCAGGCGGAGCGACGTCTGGTAGTTCATCGGGCCGAAGCCGTGCGCGCGCCACTGCATGATCGTCGCGCCGAGCATCGCCAGCCCGGCGACGGAGGCGAGTGCGCCGAGGATGAGCCCGCGCTCGAGGGTGAGGATCTTCCCGATGCGCTCGATGCGCGCGTCGGTCGGGAGGAGTCCCTCGCCGATCGCGAAGAACTTGGTGAGCAGCGCGAACAGGATCGACTGGTAGCCGCAGATGATCGCCAGGCTGGCGAAGAGCAGCGTGTTGACGTCGAAGACGACGCGGCCGACGCGCATCTGCGGCATCGCCAGCACGTAGCCGGCGAGGCCGGCCGCGGTGAGGAGGAGGCCGGGGAGCAGGAACAGCCAGCGCGGGCTGAACATCAGGTAGAAGCGGAAGTGCCGCCACCCGTCGCGGAAGGTCTTGAGGTGCGGCGCGTGCGCGACCCGCCCGTCGACGTGCAGCGTCACCGGCACTTCGGCGATCTTCGCGCCGTGGATGCTCGCCTTGATCACGTTCTCCGAGGCGAACTCCATCCCGGTGCAGCGCTGGTCGAGCCGGTTGTAGAGCTCCCTGGTGAAGGCGCGCATCCCGCAGTGCACGTCGTGGATCGGCGCGTGGAACCAGCGCTGGACCATCCACGAGAACATCGGGTTCCCCCACCAGCGGTGGAGGAAGGGCATCGCGCCGGAGCGGACTTCCCCGCCCCCGGCGGGGAGGCGGCATCCCTGCACGAGGTCAAACCCTTCGCGCAGCCTGGTCACGAACTTGGGGAGCTCGCCGAAGTCGTAGCTGTCGTCGGCGTCGCCCATGAGGATGTAGCGGCCGCGCGCATTCTCGATCCCGCCCATCAGCGCGCTGCCGTACCCCTTCGTCGGGACGCGGACGACGCGCGCGCCTTCGCGCTCGGCGATCTCGATCGAGCCGTCGGTGCTGCCGTTGTCGGCGACGATCACCTCACCGCTGATCCCCGCCGAGGAGAGCGCAGTGAGCGCCTTCCGCACGCAGGTGGCCAGCGTGTCCGCCTCGTTGAGGCACGGAATCACGACCGACAGCTCGACGTCGGGCGCACCGGAATACGATGCGATCGAGGAGCCGCGGCGCGGGGTTGGGTGTGACGAGATTGCCATCGGGCGGACCGGGAACAGGTTGGTCCACAAGGACTGTCCGGGCGGGGGTTCCGTCACCGGAAAACTATATGGGAGGGAGGCGCCGCGAAGGTGCGCGTCGAGCACGGCGGTTGGAACGGCGGGATCATTTACTGGAGGCGCCGAGGGCCCGGAGAGCCAGGGCCGCGGCGGGGTTCATTGCGCCTGGGCCGAACAGCTTTTGGGGCAAGGGGGCGAGATGGTCTCGCCCGGCTTGCCCCAAGTCGTTCTCGCTGGGCCGTGATGTTCGCGCGCGGATCGAGTGCTCGGCGCCCTTCGAGCACTAACAGGCGGGAACGACGATTATGCGGATTTCGCGGATTACGCGGATCGTTCCTGCTGGCGGGGGAGCTCCACTCGCCCGGCCGAGGAGCAATGTTCCCACTGTTACGAGCCCGAACGACTTGGGGGCAGGCGGGGTGAGATGGTCTCGCCACGCTTGCCCCCGAATGCTTCAGGCTTCGGCGAAAGTAGGCCCGCAGTGCCGTGACTCTCCGAGCCTTCCGAGCCTCCTGTCAAGCAATCCCGCCTTTCACCCGCAGTCCCCGCCCGACGCACGAGCATCGCTGGAAGAGGCATGCCTAACGCGACGGCCCGCTACAACCGCCCCAACCGCCCCAGCCGCGCCGCCGCACCGACGCGGAAAAGCGTCACGTCGACGGGGAAGGAGTAGACCTGTGCGGTCGCCGACCAGATGCCGGCGAGCTGCCAGGTCGCGCCGCCAAAGACCGAGGCGCGGCGGAGGTCGACTTCGACGCGGGCGCGATCGTGGAAGCCGGTGGCGTCGGTGAAGCCGACGCGGAAGCGCGGGGCGAGCCAGCTGTAGCCGCCCCCCGCATAGACCGCGAGGCGGCGGTCGAGGAAGGCGCGCCCGACCGACCCGTCGAGCCCCCACATGTTCGGGCGGAAGGTGTCGTTCGACTGCTCGGTGCCGTAGCAGGGGGCCGACGGATCACCCTGCTGCAGCGCGTCGTCGTTGCAGGTGATCGCCCCGTTCACGTAGCCGCGGGTGGCGTGGACGCGAGCCGCGGCGACGACCGGCTGCCCGCCCACCGACAGGAGTGGACGGGCAACCGACACCGCGCCGCTGACGAGATTCGCCTTCGCGCCGGCGACCCTGACCGGGGGGAGGTAGCCGACCTCGAGCCCGATGCCTAACGGCAGGGCGATGGTGAGCCGCGGACGCGGGAAGACCGGGGAGAGCTGGGTCGACTTCTTTCCGTTGAAGCAGGTCCCGGTGCTCTCGATCGCCGGATCGGGCTTAGGGATATACGTCAGGTCGCCTCCGACCACGACGCGGCCGCGCGCGAACGCCGGGCCGGTCTGCGGCGCGAAGGCGAGCGGGGCCGAGTAGTGGGCGAGCAGCTTCGCCTCGTTCGAACCCTCGCCCGGCCGGCACTGCCCCCGGGCCGCCGCCGGGCCGAGCGCGAGCGCGGCGACTGCGAGCGTGCTGCCTAACGCGGAGGACGTCACGGCGTGACGGTGATGGAGCCCGTCATGCTCGGGTGGATCGAGCAGTGGTAGTCGAACGTTCCGGCCGTCTGGAACCTGCGCTTGACCGTCGCGTTGGCCGTGTTCGGGATGTCGCCCGGATTCCCCTGGGTGTCGAACACGACGTTGTGCTGCACGCCCTGGAAGGTGTAGTAGATCGTGTCGCCGGCCGGGATGCTCACCGCGTTCGGGTCGAAGGCGAAGGTGGTGGTCGCCGTCACCCGCTTGGCGTGGACGAGCGTGCCGCCCCCCCCGTTCACGGGCGCGGTTCCGTTGTCGCCGCCGCCGCATGCGACGATCACCACGAGTCCGCCTGCCAACATCCAACGACTCATGTTCCCTCCGGTTCGGATCTCTCGGGCCAACCTCGCAGTCGCGCCGCCGGGGCGCAACGATGCCGGGGCGGGCGACGTCCCGCGCGGGGTGAACGCCCGCGATCAGCGCGCCTGTCGCACCAGCTCATGGACCGCATCACGGAACCGGCGCCCGGTCGGAACCTCGACCCCGTCCGTCAGGACGATCACATATTCCCCATGGATCGCCGGGCGCACCTCGGCGACCCGCAGCGCGTTGACCATCGCCGAGCGGTGGACACGCACGAAGTCGGTCGGCAGCCGCTCGGCGATCGAGCTGAGCGTCTCGCGAATGCGCAGCGACCGGCCGGCCGCGTGAAGCACGACGTTGTTGTCGTCGGCGCTGATCCAGTCGATCTCGCGGACGCGCAGCAGGAGGGTCCGTCCATCGATGCGCACGGCGACCCGTTCGCTCGGTGCGATCGGATCGGGCGCTGCCCCGCTCCGCGGGCGAAGCGCCGCGATCATCGCCTCGAGCCGCGCGGGGGCGCGGGCGATCCGTCCGCGCAGCGTGTCCTTCGCGCGGGCGAGGGCAAGGGCGAAGCGCGTCCGGTCGACGGGCTTGAGCAGGTAGTCGAGGGCGTGGACGCGAAAGGCGTCGAGCGCGCGGTCGTCGTGCGCGGTGACGAAGACCGTGAGGGGCATCGACGCCGCGCCGATCGTGTCGGCGACCCCGACCCCGTCGAGCTCGGGCATCTGGATGTCGAGGAAGACCAGGTCCGGCCGCTGCGTCCGGATCGCCGCGACCGCCTCCGTCCCCGTCGCGCACTCGGCGACGACGGCAACGTCAGGCTCGGCACTGAGGAGGGCGTGCAGGTGACGCCGGGCCAGTGGCTCGTCGTCGACTACGATCACGCGAATGGCCGCGCTCATGCGCCTCCTCCCTCGGTCCGGAAGGGAACCGCGATGCGCACCGAGAATCCCGAACCGACGCGACTCTCGTAGGCGAAGCGGTGACGCGCGCCGTGCAGCCGGCGCAGCCGCTCGCGGGTGTTGGTGAGCCCGACGCCCTCGCGAGCGAGGACACCGTCGTGCGTCGCCGCACCTACCCCGTCGTCGCGCACCTCGAGGCGCAGCTCATCGGCGTCGCGCGTGGCGCGCACGGAGATTCGTCCGCCGGCGGCGCGTGGGGTGATCCCGTGCCGGATCGCGTTCTCGACGAGGGGCTGGAGCAGCAGGCTGGGAACGAGCGCACCGCGCACGGCGGGGTCGACGTCCACCGCGACGGCGAGGCGGTCGCCGAAGCGCGTCTGCTGGATGTCGACGTACAGCCGCAGGTGATCGAGCTCCCGGGAGAGCGGGACTTCCTGCTCGTCGGCGAGGCGGAGCGAGGCGCGCAGCAGCTCGCTGAGCCCCGCGACCATCCGCTCGGCGGCCCGGGGCTCGGTGGCGATCAGTGCGGTGATCGTGTTGAGGGTGTTGAAGAGAAAGTGCGGCTGGAGCTGGAGGCGGAGCGAGTGGAGCTGCGCCTCGGCGAGCTGGTCGAGGGCGCGGGCGCGCTCGCGGGTCTCGACGAGGTAGCCGTGGACGAGCCGCTCGTGCCAGAGCGTGGCGTAGACGGCGATCGTCCCGCCTAACGCGAGGAAGAGGAGCTTCGCCCCTTCGTCGAGCAGCGAGATCCCGCGGCCGGTCGCGGCGACGAGCGGGGTCGCCAGCGGGGCGTGGCCGGCAAGGACGAGGAACGCGACCACCAGCGCGTACTGACCCACGACGAACGCCGCGACGGCGACGGTCTTCCGTACCGACGACGCGAGCGGCCGCGCGGCAAGGACGAGAAAATACGTGAGGGCGATCGGGCTCTTGAGGGCGAGCGACGGCGACTCGGCCAGTCCGTAGCCGACGATGATCGCGCTGACCGCGCAGCTGTCGACGATCGGGTTGACGACCGCGATCCAGCCGGGGAGCCGCGCCCGCCGGCCGAGCCACCACTGCTGGACGAGCGCCCAGGCGAGCGTCGGGAGGAGGACCACCGCGTTGGCGCGGTCGAGCGACGCCGACAGCGTCGGTGCGTAGGCGAGCGCGGCGATCGCGAGGAGGAGCAGCACGACGATGCGGACGCGATTGAGCAGCCGTTCGGCGGCATCGCGGCGCTCGGCGAGGAGGGCGCGCGCGATCGGATCGTCGAACAGCGTCGGCAGTGAAGCGTCCGCGGAGCGGTCGTGCGCCGGAGCGATCATCACGTCGCCAGCATACGCCCGGTTCCGCCTTCGGGGCAAGCGTCACGTGCGCGACGCGGGGTTGGGTGCGACGATCGATCCGGAGCGGCCCCCCCGGGCGGCGCCCAACCGAGGGATTGCTGCGGCCTCGACGCTCTCAACATCTTCGTGCGGAGCCGCGTACTTCGTCCGGTCCTCGCACCGCCTTCACTCCCCGAGCCCTCCCCGCCGTGAAAGCAGCCGCACTGCCCAGGTGTCTTGCCGCGACCGCCCTCCTCTCACCGTTCGCACTCGGCGCGCAGGGCAACGCGTTGCCGACGCGGCGCGCGCCGCTCGACTCATCGACGCTCGCCGCCTTCCGCTGGCGCCCGATCGGCCCCGCCAACATGGGTGGCCGCATCGCCGACGTCGCCGGGATCCCCAGTCCGTCGAAGACCTTCTACGTCGCGACCGTCGCCGGCGGGATCTACAAGACGACCAACGCGGGGACGACCTTCCGCCCGGTGTTCGATGACCAGCGGGTGATCTCGATGGGCGCACTGGCAATCGCGCCCTCGGACACCAACGTCGTCTATGCGGGAACGGGCGAGCAGAACACCCGCAACTCGATCTCTCCCGGCGGCGGCATCTTCAAGAGCAGCGACGGCGGGAAGACGTGGCAGTTCCTCGGGCTGGCCGAGACGCAGCAGATCGGGCGCATCGTCGTGCATCCGACCGATCCGAAGACGGTCTGGGTTGCCGCGCTCGGGCACGCGTGGGGACCGAACAGGGAGCGTGGCCTGTACAAGACCACCGACGGCGGAAAGAGCTGGCGCCTCGTGAAGTTCATCGACGACCGCACCGGCTTCGTCGACGTCGCGATCGATCCGGCGGACCCGAACGTCCTCTACGCGGCGAGCTACCAGCGTGTGCGCGGTCCCTGGTTCCTCAAGAGCGGGGGCCCGGGCTCGGCGTTGTGGAAGAGCATCGATGGCGGCGAGACGTGGAGCGAAGTGAAGGGCGGCGGCTTTCCCGAGACGACGAAGGGGCGCATCGGGATCTCGGTCGCGCGCAGCAACCCCAACATCGTTTATGCGCTGGTCGAGGCGGACTCGATCCGCGGCAAGGACGCGGCGAGCCGCACCCCGCAGCCGGCGAGCGACTCGCTCAACCCGCGCGCCCGCCGCACGCAGCGGCTCCTCAGCGGCCTCTATCGCTCGGCCGACGCCGGGAAGACGTGGCGCTGGATGAACGACCGCGACGTGCGTCCCTTTTACTATTCGCAGGTCCGCGTTGACACGAGGAACCCCGATCGAGTCTACTGGTCGTCGACGCCGGTGCAGTTCTCCGACGACGGCGGCAAGACCGCGCGGACCGCGACCAACGGCATCCACGTCGATCATCACGCGATGTGGATCGACCCCGGCGATCCCGAGCACTTCATCGTCGGCAACGACGGCGGGGTGTCGCAGACGTGGGATCGCGGCGGCAACTACGATTTCCTCGACGTCCTCGCGATCAGCCAGCCGTACGAGATCAGCTACAACATGGAGGTGCCGTACCGGGTCTGCATGGGGCTGCAGGACAACGGCTCCTGGTGCGGGCCGAGCCGCACGCGCGGCGGTTCGATCAGCAACGACGACTGGATCACCGTCGGCGGCGGCGACGGGTTCTACACGGCCCAGGACCGCGAGGACCCGAACATCGTCTATTCCGAGTCGCAGGGCGGGAACGTCGGCCGTTATGACCTCCGCACCGGCGAGCGGACGGCGCTGGTGAAGCCGTCGTGGCGGCCGCGGTACATCCAGTTCGAGGACTCGATCCTGGTCGAGCGCGGCGACACGACGCACCCGGCGACCAGGGCGCAGCAGCAGCGCATCGCCCGGTTGCGCGCGCGCCAGCGCGCCGACAGCGCGGCGCTCGACATCCGCTTCAACTGGAACACGCCGTTCCTCCTCTCGCCGCACTCGACGACGACGCTCTACGTCGGCGCGAACCGGGTGCTCAAGAGCACGAACCGCGGCGACAACCTCGTCCCGATATCCCCCGACCTTTCGCGGCAGCATCGCGCGAAGATCGCCTACAGCATCGACTCGACCGGTGGCGTGACGCTCGACGCGACCGGCGCGGAGACGTATGGCACCATCGTCGCGCTCGCCGAGTCGCCGATCCGGCCCGGGATCCTTTTCGCCGGCACCGACGACGGCAACGTCTGGCTGACGAAGAACGACGGTGCGACGTGGGAGGACCTGTCGAAGCGGTTTCCCGGCGCGCCGGCCGAGTCGTACCTCGCGCGCATCGAGCCGTCGCACTTCGACAGCAACACGGTCTACGTCGCGTTCGACAATCACCGAAACAACGACTTCACGCCGTACCTGTACGTCAGCAACGACTTCGGCGCGACCTTCCACTCGGTCGCGGCCGGCCTCCCGACGGGCGGGCCGGACTACCTGCACGTCATCCGCGAGGATCCCGTCAACCGCGACCTGCTCTTCGTCGGCAGCGACGTCGGGGCGTACGTGTCGCGCGATCGCGGGCAGAGCTGGCAGAAGTTCATGACGGGGCTGGGAACGGTGCCGGTGTACGACCTGCAGATCCATCCGCGCGACCACGAGCTGATGGCCGCGACCCATGGCCGTTCGGCGTGGATCGTCGATGTCGCGCCGCTCGAGCAGATGGCGGACAGCGTGTTGACGGCGAGCGCCTGGCTTTTCGCGCCGCGCACGGCGTATCAGTACGGTGAGGCGCCGGGCGCGGAGGTGGCGGCGGGGCAGAAGCATTTCCAGGCGAACGGTCCGGCGTACGGCGCGGAGATCGCCTATCGTCTGAGCTCGGGCAAGCCGCGCGACCGGGCGAAGATCGTGATCACCGACATTCGCGGCGACACCCTTCGTTCGCTCGAGGGACCGGGCGGGCCCGGGCTGCACCGCGTCACGTGGGACTTCCGCGGGAAGACGCCGCCCGCGTCGCCGCTCTCGCCGGCGCAGAAGCGCGACAGCATCGCCAACCTGCGCAAGCTCGACCGGATCGTGGACAGCATGGTCACGGCGGGGGTCGGGACGCGCGAGGAGCTGGATCGGATCAGGACGCAGATCAACAGCGGCGGCGACCTGTTCCGCGGTCGCGGGGGCGGCGGGCAGCCCAACCGATTCGTCGAGCGACCCGGTGAAGGCCCGCTGCCGGGTGCACGGCGCGACAGCATCGCGCGCGCGCGCGGCGACACCACCGGGCAGCGTGCGCGCGCCGGCGCCGACCTGCCGGGCCCGGCGGGTGAGGGCGAGATCGACCGCGCGCTGCTCGGCGACGTGTTCAGCGCGATGCGGCGCGCGAACATCGAGGTCCGCGGCGGCTTCGGTCGTGGCGGGCCGCCACCCGTCGAGAGCGGGGACTACCTCGTGACGCTCGTCGCGGGGGACAGGCGGCTGCAGAAGGTGCTGCGCGTCGAGCGAACCGCGAACGCACCCCGCGGCCAGGTGCGCGGCGAGGAAGTGGACGAGGAGGATCTCGACTTCACCCCGCAGCCGGCGACCGGCCCGAACCGGGAGTAGCTCCGGCGACGAGCGCCCTCGCATCGTGGAGCACGCGATGCGAGGGCGCCTGTTTTTTGCGGGTGGCATCGCGGCACGCGCGCCCACAGCTTTCCCGGAGCGCCGCGACCGCGTCTGGCGCTGCTTCGCCACCTCGAATGGAGCATCGGATGAGAGGATTCGTTTCCGCGATTCGCCCGACCGTTCTTCCCCTCGGACTCGCGGCGGCCGCGCTGCTCGCCGCCGCTGGCTGCACACCCCCTCCGGCGACCAACGCCGCGCCGCGATTGGCAGCAGGCACGGTGACGCGTGCGCCGTTCGGCACGACGAGCGACGGCAAGCCGGTCGAGATCTTCACGCTGACCAACGCGCACGGTGTCGAAGCGCGCATCACGAACTACGGCGCGATCATCGTCTCGCTGAAGACCCCCGACCGCGCCGGCAACTTCGACGACATCACCCTCGGGTACGACAGCCTCGGCGGCTACCTGCGCGACACGCCGTACTTCGGTGCGGTGGTCGGGCGCGTCGGGAACCGGATCGCGCGCGGCACCTTCACCCTCGACGGCGTGACGTACCATCTCGCCATCAACAACGGCGTGAACACCCTGCACGGCGGATTGCGCGGCTTCGACAAGGTGGTCTGGACCCCCGAGCCCTTCCAGGACGCGACCGGCGCGGGGCTGCGGCTGCGCTATACCAGCGCCGACATGGAGGAGGGATATCCGGGCGAGTTGAGCACGACGGTGACGTACACCCTCGACGACCGCGACCAGCTCCTCGTGGACTATCGGGCGACGACGACGAAGGCGACGCCGGTGAACCTCACGCAGCACAGCTACTGGAATCTCGCGGGGAGCGCGAGCCGGGACATCCTCGGCCACGTACTGATGATCAACGCCGACGGGATGACGCCGGTGGACTCGACGCTCATCCCGACCGGGGAGATCGCGCGGGTGGCGGGGACGCCGTTCGACTTCCGGACGCCGACGGCGATCGGCGCGCGCATCGACCAGAAGCAGAACACCCAGATCCGCTTCGGCGGCGGGTACGACCACAACTTCGTGCTCAATCGCGGCGGTGCCCCGGCCGACTCGATGGTGCTCGCGGCGACCGTCACCGAGCCGGGCTCGGGGCGGACGATGAGCGTGTACACGATGGAGCCGGGGATGCAGTTCTACTCGGGCAACTTCCTCGACGGGTCGAACGTCGGGAAGGGCGGCCACGTCTATCACTACCGTTATGGCTTCGTGCTCGAGACGCAGCACTACCCCGACTCGCCGAACCAGCCGCGGTTCCCGAACACCATCCTCCGCCCCGGGCAGCAGTATCACACGCGGACGATGTTCACCTTCGGGGTGGCCCGCTGATGCGCGCGCGTCCGATCGGGATCGCGGCGCTGCTCGCCGGAGTCGTCGCTGCCTGCGCGCCGGGGGCGCCATCCGCGCCGTCGCCGGCCGCGCGGGTCGCCGGCC
>OEPS010000090.1_pt1 | contig 32425 bp, 31 predicted proteins | sample 1539411 | NCBI WGS metagenome assembly OEPS01 (sample SAMN02671747, study PRJEB22543) | soil metagenome | biome: bacteria | place: China:Hunan Province, Lengshuijiang City | collected 2012-10-15 | depth 0.08m m
TGACTTTTAAGGTATCAAAAGTAGTACCGAAATTTATATATTTTTTAAGGTATCATTTTTAATACGTTATTATTTTGATGGGTGCCCTTAATTTTTTTATTTTATATACCCTAAGTCCGAAGGGAACAAATAATATTTGTCATACGATTAAAGAAAAATCAAAGAAAATATTTCCAGGAGTGTCGGTCAGTCAATCAAAACGGAGCCGTTTTGCACAGAGAGGAAATGACCACAAAGTCATCCCCCTCCCCTCGATTTCTGTTAAACCCCTTTGTAGTGCTCTTTACTCAGACCATATTTTTTCATTCTGAGATAGAGCTTTTTACGCGGGATGAGCAGATACTCAGCGACCTCGTTGATGCGCCCCTGGTGGATATTCAACGCTTCGGTGATGATTTGCCGTTCAACATCTTCTACACGTTGATCGAGCGGCGTCGGCTCACCGCCGTGTATCTGCGGGCTCACCGTTTCCGCGAGCGGTAATACGCCAACGGCGAACAATTCGGCGGCATTCGCCAGTTCACGAACGTTGTTCGGCCATACCCGACGCATCATCCCTTTCAACAGAGTGTTATCCACATCCGGCACCGGATGATTCAGGCGCAGACACGTTTTCTGTAAATAGTGATGGAACAAGGGTTCGATATCATCGGGACGCTTTGACAGAGGCTGACAGGCAATTTGCGTCATTGCGAAGCAGTAGTAGAGTTCCGCTACAATCTGGCCGCTGGATGCCAGCTCCATCAACGAAGTTTTACCGATACCAATCAGGCGAAAAGGCCGTCTCTCAAGGCTCTGCAGCTGCACCAGCTGATGCTGTTGCCCATGGCTCAGATACTCCGGATGGCTTAATACCAGCGTCCCGCCCTGCGCCTGCTCAATAAGCTCATTCAGCTTTTGGGCATTAGCCTGATTCAGTTCGCAATAGATAAAAGGACCTTCGGCGTTGCGCCCCAACTGGTGTAAATAGCGCGCGCCGGTCATGCGTCCGGTTCCCGGTTCGCCATAAAACCAGACGGCAATATCCGTCTCCGCCAGTTGCTGTAAGCGCTGGCGATACTGATTTATCCATTGGCTGCGACCAATTAACTCAACCTGCAATTTCTGCTGACAGTACTGGCGACGCGCAATGACCGACTGCCTCTGTCGTAACGCGTCGTCCACCAGCGAAAGGAGTTTTGCCGGATCGACTGGCTTTTGCAGAAAATCCCAGGCCCCTTTCTTCACCGCCGCCACCGCCATCGGGACATCACCATGCCCGGTGATAAGCAGTATCGGCAGCTGCTCGTCATCCTGATGAAACAGCATCATCAAATCGATGCCGGAGCAGCCGGGCATACAGACATCGCTCAGCACAATGCCGGGCCAGTCTTTCTGCACCCACTCGCGCGCGTCAAAAGGATTATTGCAGGCACAGACCTGATAACCCGCCTGTTCAAGCAGCTGGGTATACGCATCGAGCACATCGGCATCATCATCAATCAGCAGAATCGAACATTCATTACTCAACATCTTTTACATCCGTTAAATTGAATTGCAGCACCACGCAGGCATTGCGCGTTAAGGTGGATGCCAGACGCAACATGCCTTCCATCTGCGTCATCAGCGAAACACAAATCGACAGCCCAATTCCTAACCCCACGGCTTTACTGGTCGTAAACGGCTTCAGTAAGGATGGGAGTAAGGCCGCAGGCCAGCCGGGTCCGTTGTCGGCAATCAACACGCTTAGCGTGTCGCCCTGCCTTTGCCAGCTCACGTTAATTTCGGCAGCGGTCGGACAGGCGTCGAGCGCGTTCGCCAGTACGTTCACCAGTACCTGATGGACTCGCACCTCATCACCACGAACCCAGACGGTTTCATCCGGTATCGACAGCGTGCCCTGCTGTGGTTTGTGGCGCATCGCCAGCAGTTCCCACGCCACCGTGAACGCCTGGCGCAGATCAACCGGATGCAGCGGCGTTTCCAGCTCCGCGCGGCGGGTAAACTGGCGCAGGGAGCGGATAATCGCGTCAATGCGGTTAATTAACCCCTCCGCCTTCGTTAACGTTGTTCGTGCCTGTTCCGTTTGTCCTTGTTCAATCGCCCGACCCGCCGTAAAAAGATACATCGACAGCGCGTTCAACGGCTGGTTGATCTCATGCGCCAGCGTTGTCATCGTCTGCCCTACGACCGCCAGTTTTGCCGTCTGAATAAGTTCGTCCTGGGTGGCGCGTAGATCGGCCTCAATGGTTTTTCGCTCGCCGATCTCCTGTTCAAGCTGCTGCTTTTGCGCGTTAAGCTGGCCCAGCGTATGGCGGAGTAAACCCGCAATACGCCCCAGTTCGTCCCGACCATAAACCGGAATAGTGGCATCCGTCTGGCCCAAACCAATCTGTACCACCGCCTGATTGAGCGCGGTAAAGCGTTTAACCAACCGCGAGCGAATAAAATAGTGGTTCAAACCCCACGCCAGCAGCAGCGCCAGCAGCGTTGCAATCAGAATTAACCCGCCGCTAACGCGAACAATTTGACCCATACGCTGATTAAACATCTGCATTTGCTGGTGACTGCTGCCAAGCTGGACTTCAAGCAGCGTCCTGAAGCGTCCCAGCGTCGCCTCTCTGGCACGACTGGCATCCACTAACGCGCTTTGCGCGGCAACATAATCGCGCATGGTATTCGGCATCATATTTTTCACCATGCCAATTTCCAGCAGCTCATCAATGGTTTGACGCAGAGTTATCGTGCTGGGCCAGTCATCCAGAGCGCGGATATTTTCTTCCGCCGTTTTTTTCAGGTTTTCGAGATAGCGGATATGCGTCTCAACCAACATGCCGTCATCATTTCCGGATTTCAGCTCATTGAGCCTGTCGCGCAGGTCGTCAACGATTTGATTCTCGATGCGGGCCAGCGTGTAGACCTGCTGCTGCTCGTTCTGGACTTCTCGCGAACGTTTCAGGTACTGCGCCGCGTCGCCCTGTCGGGCTTCAATCTGGTCCAGCAGCGTGCCCTGCTGCCAGGTAAAATCCTGCACCAGTGAATTCAGTTCGGTGGTGAAATCGTCATGTAGCCAGTCAATGCGCGCGGACAGCTCTCCCACCTTTTCGCGCACCAGAAACATGTTGTAGAGCACGCGATCCAGTTCCGACAGCAACGCGCGACTGTCCTGCAAAATCACCGCCAGCTGCTGGCGCTCTGCCGGAGGCATTCCCTGGCTCAGCCGCTCTATTTTATCCAGATGCTGAATAATTTGATTGCGCAGCTGCAGGCGCACCGCGGTATTCGGCGCGAGCAGAAACTCGTTTAACTGATCCACCACCAGATTGAGATTACCTTCAATCAGAAAAGCAGAGTGGATTCGGGGAAAATACTCATCCAGCGAGTAGCGTATTTGTGAGCTTTGCTCATGCCAGGAATAGAGGCTGACGCTGCTGACAATCAGCGTCAGCAGCGCCCCCATCAGGAAAGCCCCTCGTAAACTACTGCTGATACTGATTTGCCGCAGACGCTGCAGCATCGACCGGCCCGTCATTTCAGTTCTTCCAGTTTATTGATTGCCTGACGCTGGTTATTGAGAAACCAGAGCTGCCACTCCATCATTTGCTGCTCCGCAAAGCTCTTGTTATCGAACTGCGCCAGCCAGGCTTCATCCTCGCTGCTTGCCGGATCGACCGGTATAGCGGTTAACAGCGCACGAATTTCGGGCAACGGATGCTTAAGACGAGCCTCCGTGCTGTGCAGAGCGCGCCAGGCATCTTTAAGCTGGGCGAGACGAAAGCTGATTGCCGTATCGAACATGCGCTGAACCAGACGCTGACGCTTCAGGATCAGCCGGTAATTTAGCGGCGGTTGATTCATCAGCACCGCCTGCTGCGCTGCCCGGGGATTTACCGGTGCCAGCGGCGTCACAGGATATTTCCCGGTATTGGCATCGGCGAGGATCCGCTGCCCTTCCGGGCTGAGTAAATAGCGGATGAAGCGCCGGGCTTCGCTGGCATGCTGGCTGTTTTTCAGGACCGCGACGTAGGTGGGCGAAACGGCCGACTGCGGAAAGTAGGTAAAAGCCAGATGCGGATCGTTCAGCAGTAAATTGGCATAGTTATCGATGACCGGACCGGCTACGCCCAGCCCGCTTTTAATTTTATCCGCTACGCTGAAGCTGCGTGAGGAAATTGTCACAAGGTTTCCGGCGCTCTCTAACAACGTTTTCCAGCCCTGCGCCCAGCCTTTTTGTTGCAAAAGCGATTCCACCATCAGATGGTTGGTATCCGAACGCGATGGGCTGCTCATCAGCAGCGCTCCCTGATATCTGGGATCGGTGAGATCGCCCCAGTCCGTCGGTGACGGCAGATGCCGCGTCGCCAGCGCCGAGCGATTAATCAGCAAACCGAATCCCGAAATCGCTACCGCAACGGACGTAGAACGGATGGACTCCGGTACCAGGCGTTGGCTCGCAGACGGCGCACCGCTGAACGGCGCCAGTTTTCGATGCTCCTGAAGATGCTGGAGTAACATCGGCGACGAAGTCAGGATCAGATCCACGTTTTCCGCATTGGCCGTATCCAACAGCTGTTCCAGCGAGGCGCTGGTACGGTTGAGCGTGCGAATCATCACCGACCCCGGCTCCGTCTGCCAGCGCTGGATAATCCATGCCGTAGCGCTGGGGGAAAACGTGGTGGCCATCACCAGCTCATCGCTTTGCGCGGCACAGGGCCTGAACAACATAGCCAACAGCAGCAGCGCAAAAGTTCTGCCAGGCATTCCACCTCGACGAAGAGACATGTTTGTGATCCCGTTCAAAATATTGCAATATCGAAAAAATAGTGTTGAGACAAAACTTACCCGTTTATGACGACCAACAAATTTAAAATCGCGAACGTAGAAATATTCTTAGCGCTAACCGGGAATATCGGCAGAGATTACCAGATAATGATCAGGGATTTTGTTAATATCCGCACAAGCCTGAGACAAAATCAGTGAAAAATTAATTCCAGGGTAATTCAGCCCTTCAAAATGAGTCAAAAATAACTCATCAAATCATCAAATTGAGTCAATTTTGACACATTTCCTCGACTTGAGTTTCATGGCCGCTTATTTCACTCTTCATGCCGAATACTCCTGATGTTCATACCAATATAAAATACAGGTGACGACATGTTTTCATTATTAAAAAAAGGGCCGTCGGCAAATAAGGTTCCTGCTGAGAAAATTCAGGCAACCTATGGTCGATACCGTATGCAGGCGCTACTAAGCGTATTTCTGGGCTATCTGGCGTACTATATTGTGCGCAATAACTTCACGTTATCCACGCCTTATCTGAAAGAGCAGCTGGATCTTAGCGCCACGCAGATAGGCTTACTCAGCAGCTGCATGCTTATTGCTTACGGGATCAGCAAAGGCGTCATGAGTAGCCTCGCGGATAAAGCCAGCCCGAAAGTTTTTATGGCCTGCGGCCTGGTGCTGTGCGCTATCGTCAACGTGGGTTTAGGATTCAGTACCGCGTTCTGGGTCTTTGCTGCGCTGGTTGTTCTGAACGGTCTGTTTCAGGGAATGGGCGTCGGCCCCTCTTTTATTACTATTGCTAACTGGTTCCCGCGCCGCGAACGTGGACGTGTAGGCGCGTTCTGGAACATTTCGCACAACGTCGGCGGCGGGATCGTGGCTCCGATCGTGGGCGCCGCGTTTGCTATCCTCGGCACTGAACACTGGCAGAGCGCCAGCTATATTGTTCCGGCCTGCGTAGCGGTGGTTTTCGCCCTGAGTGTACTGCTGCTTGGTAAAGGCTCACCGCGTGAGGAGGGACTGCCTTCGCTGGAAGAGATGATGCCGGAAGAAAAAGTGGTGCTGAAGACCAAACAAGCCGTAAAAGCGCCGGAAAACATGAGCGCATTCCAGATCTTCTGCACCTACGTACTGCGTAACAAAAACGCCTGGTATGTCTCCCTTGTGGATGTGTTTGTCTATATGGTGCGCTTCGGCATGATCAGCTGGCTGCCTATCTATCTGCTGACGGTGAAACATTTTTCTAAAGAACAGATGAGCGTCGCTTTCCTGTTTTTTGAATGGGCGGCCATTCCTTCCACCCTGCTGGCCGGATGGCTTTCCGACAAGTTATTCAAAGGGCGCCGCATGCCGTTAGCCATGATCTGTATGGCGCTGATTTTCGTCTGCCTGATTGGCTACTGGAAAAGTGAATCTCTGCTAATGGTGACGGTTTTCGCCGCGATAGTCGGCTGTCTGATTTACGTTCCACAGTTTCTGGCTTCCGTTCAGACGATGGAAATTGTTCCCAGCTTTGCGGTAGGTTCAGCGGTTGGCCTGCGCGGATTTATGAGCTACATCTTTGGCGCATCTTTAGGGACCAGCCTTTTTGGCGTAATGGTGGATAAAATGGGCTGGCACGGTGGGTTCTATCTGCTGATGGGCGGGATCGTCTGCTGCATTCTGTTCTGCTACCTTTCTCATCGCGGTGCGCTGGAGCTTGAACAACAGCGTAAAAACGCTCAGGAGGAAGAGGCCGCTTTAACGCTTGCCGACGCACAATAACGTCAGCACCGGGGAAATAAGTGCCAGCCTGCTGGCACTTTTCTGGCTTATAAATGACTCTTCCGCAGCGCAGGCATTCGCGCAGACCTCTTCTCTTTTCTCAGCTGCTTATTAGCGGATAATTTTACCGGATCATATTTATAGATATTCGACAGCATATTAAGTGGAATGCGATTGTAGCCGGCGAAAAATCGTACGATCGTGAATTAAGGCCCATGGAGATGATATCTTCAGCCGAAAACGCTCGACAGCTTTGGTCGTCATCACGAGAGTTAAGTGCCCCTGGCAACAGCAATTATTGCGCACCTGACCTTACCGTCGAGGTTGAAAGAGCCGGACGGATGAGTGAAGATAATCGGGTTAACCGACTTTGGCGCTCAGGCGAGTTTTGCTCCGCTGAGCCTCAGACCCAATTACCGTCTTCCTGTTATGGTGGCCAGATGCTTGACCTGAAGCTAAGAGAAATTAATAACGGCTTATCCGCAAAAGAGCGCCTGGTCGCCGACTATATTCTGGCGAATAAACCTCTGCTGAAGAGCATGAGCATTCAGACTCTGGCCAAAGCGAATAATGTCAGTACCACCACCATTCTGCGCCTGTGCCATAAACTCGGTTATCAGGGCTTCAGCGATCTTAAAATTGACCTGATTACCTCTTCGGGTCACAGCAATAACGACAAAGTTTTACAGGAAGATATCAACCTCGATGACTCCACGGAAAGCGTCAATCATAAGATTCAGCTGATCGAAAAATCATCAATTGACGAAACGCACGCTATCGTCAACACAGAACAATTAGAGCTGGCAATTCAGCTCATCAGAAAAAGCAATAAAATCGTTATTTATGGCGCCGGCAGCAGCGGACTGGTGGGTAAAGAGCTGGAGTATCAGCTGATCAAAATAAAAAAGGATGTCAGCTGCCACGCTGATTACAGTATCCAGTACAGCATAGTGAACACCCTGGACGAGAATGATCTGGTGATTATCCTCTCCCACTCGGGTGAAAATCTCGAAGGCGTCAAGCTGCTTACTATGGCTCAGCAGCTGGGCGTTCCGTCAATTGCGATAACCAAAATGGGCCAAAGCCGTATCTCGGCGCTCGCTACCATTCTGCTGCATACCATTACCAGCGAGAGCGTATCGCGCCTGATCCCTATCCGTTCTAAAATGTCTCAGCTTTCGGTTATCAACATGCTGGTGACAAACCTTTTTATTCAACAGTACGATGAACGACTGCTGAAACAAACCAAAAATCGCGCTCAGCGTTTTTACAATCAGAATCACAAATCCTGACGGATACCGTCGTACCGCTCCCTACCCTTGCTACGCCTGCAATCCCGCAGACGTAATATGGCGATCAATGCCTGAAGAGTGATCACCCTCGCAGAATGGATAAATGGGCTTTTGCCCTGTGTATTCCCTCGACTAAAAGTAATAGTATTACTAACAACGAAGCAATATTTAGTAATAATGTAACTAACGATCCGCTGGGGAGAAAACATGCAAACTGAGATTCCTGTCATTCTGGTTAGCCACGGTCCCTTTGCTGAAGGCGCGCTTTCCTGTGCGGAAATGCTCATCGGTAAGCAGCACAATGTCGCAGTCATATCACTGCTGCCGGAGGCCAACATCAACGACGTTCGCGCCACCCTGCTGGATACCTATAAGACGGTCAACAAGGGTAACGGCGTAGTCATTCTTGTCGACATGATGGGAGGGTCGCCCTGCAACTTAGCCAGTGAGCTGGTTCTGACGTACGACGACATCCTGCTTTATTGTGGATTCAATATTCCGACGCTGCTGGAAGTGCTCAGCAATCGCGATTTACCGCTCAATGAGATTGGCGCCGTTATCGAAGAGGTGTTCCCCGGTAGCTGTTTTAACGTCGGGGAAATGTTACAGACAGAACACACACAATCAACCGATCTGTAGGGGAAATAATTATGCCGATAAATCTTGCAAGAATTGACGATCGTCTTATTCACGGACAGGTGATTACCACATGGGTAAAAAATCACGATATCGAGCAGGTGTTAATCATCAACGATAAAGTGGCTGACGATAAAATTCAGCAATCTGTTTTAACGATGTCAGCGCCGCCGGAATTAAAAGTTCAGGTGTTCGGCGTACGTAAATTCATAGAAATTCTGCAAAAGACGGAAATTAAACGACGCACCATGCTGCTTTTTACCAACAGCGTTGACGTTAATACCCTGGTAGAAAATGGCGTAAAAATCGACAAGCTCAACGTGGGTGGTATGCGCATGCAGGAGGGCAGAAAGAGCCTTTCTCGGGCCGTCGCCGTGACCCCGGAAGAAGAACAGGCGTTTAAAGCGATTCTCGCCAGAAATATCCCGGTGGAAATACAGATGGTGCCAAAGGATCCGGTAGTTGACCTGCAGACGTTAATTTAGCGTCAATGTATTTATAACTTAAAAAAAACAGGGATAACTCTATGTTAATTGAAGCTATTCTGGTCGCCATCTGGGCTGGTATTTGCTCACTGGACGACGTCGGGCCGCAAATGTTGCGTCGCCCGCTACTGACGGGAACCGTCGCCGGGATCATTATGGGCGATATGGTTCAGGGGCTGGCAATCAGCGCCACGCTGGAATTAATGTGGATGGGCATCGGTAACGTCGGTGCTTATTCCGCGCCCGACATTATTGCCGGGTCAATTATCGGCGTCGCATTAGGTATTTCCTCTAATGGCGGCATTGCTGCGGGTATCGCTCTCGCCGTTCCGGTGTCCATACTTTGCCAGCAGCTTCTTATTATCTGGCGCTCCTTCGCAAGCTTCCTGAACGTCTGGGCGGAGAAATCTATCCAGGATGGTGATTATGGCAAGCTGCTCAAAATCCACTATTTCTCCACCCCACTGTGGTTCTTGATCCGCGCAGTCCCCTGCTTCCTGGCGGTCTATTTCGGCGGCGATCTGGTGGGCCGAATTCTCGCCGCCATCCCGGAAAGCATTCTGACCGGTATGGGCGTAGCCGCCAAAATGATCCCGGCGATCGGCGTATGTATTCTGCTTTTGATGCTGTTAAAAGGCCGGATGTGGTTCTTCTTCTTGCTGGGCTTCATGCTGACGACCTACCTGAAGCTGCCGATCATTCCAATCACCTTTATCGCCCTGGCTTTTGCCGTGCTTTATGACATGGCCTACAGCAATAGTAACAACGCAGCGAATTCACCAGTGGAAAAAGAGAAACAGTCCGATACCGAGACTGAAGAAGGATATGACTTATGACCGACGTCGCCTCTTATCGTGTGGTTGAAAATTCCAACCAGGACAAAAAACTGACAAAACAGGATCTTAACCGCATTTTCTGGAATATCCAGTCAATGTCCTTTTCCTACAACTACGAAAAATTACAGACCATTGGTTTCGCCCACTGCATGATCCCGGTCCTTGAGCGACTGTATAGCGATGCCGATAAAGCCACGCGTATCAAGGCCATGAAGCGCCACCTTGAGTTTTACAACTCGCAGGTGAACACCGGCGCGCTGATCCTTGGCGTTACCGCAGCGCTGGAAGAAAAGACGTCGGAAGAAGAAAAAGAGGCCGTCGTTTCGGTAAAAGCCGGGCTTATGGGGCCGTTTGCGGGCCTGGGAGACAGCCTGTTAAAATTCACCTGGCTGCCAATCTGCGGCAGTATTGGCGCGGCGTTTGCCCTCCAGGGAAATCTTATCGGCCCCATACTGATGTTTCTGCTTTTCAACATCGTTAACGTCGGCTCGAAGTACTTCTTTATTCACTACGGTTATAATAAGGGTGTCGATTTAATCGAGCAGTCCAAAAATTCAAATATTATTCAGCGCATCTCCAATATCGCGAACGTCGTCGGCGTGATGGTCCTAGGGTCACTGATTGCCACGACGGTAAAAATATCAACGCCGCTGGTGATTGCCGTTGGCGAGCAGTCGATAAAAGTGCAGGAGATGTTTGATAAAGTTATTCCTAACTTACTCACCCTGCTGTTTGCACTCGGTATTTTCTTCCTGGTCAGAAAGTTTAAAGGGAAACATACCGTCGCGCTTATCATCGGCATGATGTGTATTGGTGTCATTTTTTCGATGCTGGGAATTTTAAATTAAGTTAAGGGATGATGTATGAACGAAACACCGCAGTTTTCAGTTATTCGTAAGAACCAGACGCAGCTTGAAATTCATTTTTCCGTCCCATTAGACAACGCCACGCTGTACTGGACACGCGAAAATGACGTCAATACCACCGAGCGTAACCTTATTAGCGAGCAGGCAGCCGGTACAGTATATTTTGACGATCCCTTACAGGCGCAGCAGCGTATCTATTTTATACTTGAGCATGCGGGCCAATCGTGGCTATTTGGTGAAAGAACCTTACCGGTATCCGGCATAAACAATTTCCGCGATATGGGCGGCTATACCGGCGCAGACGGGAAAACGGTAAAATGGGGCGTTCTCTATCGCTCCAACCATTTGCATAATCTGACTCAGCAGGCTCAGGCCTATCTGGAGGCGCTGGGTGTTAAAACCATAATTGATTACCGTAGCGCCAATGAAATCGCTAAAAGCCCCAATTGCCATATTGGTGAAAGTCAAACCTTTCATCTGGATGCTACCGCGCAAACCGCCGAGCTGGCGGCCCAGTTTGCCGCTGAACCCAGCAATGAAGATCGCGCGCTGATAGAAAGCGTGATCCACGATATTCCTGCTGAGTTAATTAACGGCGACGGCGCCCAGGTTATTGAACAATATCGAAACTTCGTCGTCAGCGAGAAGTCAAAAAAAGCCTTCAAAGCAGTGATAAATGTGCTACTTGATGCGGATAACGCGCCAAATATCCAGCACTGCCGCGGCGGCAAAGATCGTACCGGCTACGGCGCTTTACTGGTACTCGCCATGCTTGGCGTATCCGAGCAGGATATTATTGCCGACTATATGCTGACCGGAGCTAATCGCCTGGAACGCAACAACGTGAAAATGGCCGCCTATCGCCAGATTACGGATAATCAGGATGTACTCGATTATTTGCTAACGCTTATCGATACTCGCGAAGCCTTTATTGTTGAAGCATTAAAGACCATGAAAGCCATATCCGGTAGCGTTAGCGCTTATATTAAAGATGAGCTGGGCTTCAGCGACGCCGACTTTAAGAAAATGCAGGATAACTATCTGGTTTCACAGCCACATTAATCCACCATGCACTGACTGAAAATAGCAATATAAGTAAGCCTCCAGTGCAATGCTGGAGGCTTACCGTGGGTTGTCTGATTCCCTACTCTCAATATTATTGTGCTGCTGGATCCACGATTGGTTTATTAACCATAAAGAAGTATACCAGCGATGCCATAAACGCAATAATAGAAGAAGCAACCAGCGCCAGGGTAAATGACCCAGTATTATCCAGAATCATACCGGTAATAATCGGTGCAAAAGAGCCACCGATAAAGCCACCGAAATTCTGAATGCCGCTTACCGAGGTCACCAGACGCGACGGAACCGAAACCAGAATCAGTCCCCAGGCCGATGTACCGGCAAAATGAATTGAGAATAAGGCCATACTGATACAGGCGACGGCCATAAACGTGCTGTCAGTGTACGCCGCGGGCAAGGTAAAACCGGCGGCGCAAAGCAGTCCCAGACAGATCATCCATTTGCGGCTTTTCATTTTATCGGCGCCGCGCTTCATTACCCAGTCGGCTACGGCCCCGTTCACCAGCATCCCGGCAGCGCCGAACAGGAACGGAATCGCCGCTACCCAGCCGGTTTTCTCGAGGCTCAACCCGCGAGACATTTCCAGATAAGAAGGCAGCCAGGTCAGGAACAACCACACCATGTAGCCGACGCCATTAAAACCGATGATCATGCCCCACATAGATTTCTGCTTAAACAGACCGGCCCAGTCCTTCAGGGTCACCTTTTCTTTGCTGGAGGGTGGCGTCTCTTCTTCCAGATGCGCGATATCTTCCGCCGACAGCCCGGCATCTTCGCGATTGCGATAAAAGATAAACCAGAGAACTGAAAGAATAATACCGCTCACCCCAATGATGATAAACATCATGCGCCAGCCGAAAGCCAGCATCATGGCGATAAGCAGCGGCGGTGCCAGCGCTTGCGCCAGGGTGGACGACATATTAACAATCCCCATCGGCACGCCGCGCTGACGAATGTTGTACCAGTCATTGACGACTTTAACGCCGGTAGGCAGATGCGGTGACTCCCCTATACCCAGAAAGATACGGGCAACAATCATCTGGCTGAAGGAGCCGACAAATCCCAGCGCGGTCTGGGCCGCAGACCACAGAAAGATGCCGAAACCATACACTTTCTTGATGCCGAAACGCTCCATCACCATGCCAATCGGTAACTGGCACAGAGCGTAGCCGAAGGAGAATACCGACAGCAGCAATCCCATCTCCGTTGCCGTCAGCCCCATCTCTTCACGAATGGTAGTATTAGCAATTGAAAGTGAAGTTCTGTCGAGAAAATTAATAATACCCGCCACGAGCAAAAACAATAATGCCATAATTTGCAAACGCTTCAGGCGAGGGCTTGCTTGACTGGACATATATTATCCTTTTGTAATGTTAACCACGGCACAATGCTGCTTAATGCAGAATAATGCCGTCATAGGGCCCGGAGATATTCCCGGAGGGTTAATAATGCAAAATACTAATTAGTATTAATCTTTAATTTCAACAATCAGTTCGATTTCAACAGGCGTATCGAAGGGTAATGTATTAGTGCCAATAGCCGAGCGTGCATGTTTACCCGACTCTCCAAATATCGCTATCAGCAAATCTGAAGCGCTGTTCATCACCAGCGGCTGATCTTTAAAATCATCGGCGCTTTGGACAAAACCAAGCATTTTAATACAGCCGGAAACCCGATTAAGATCGCCCAGATAGCTCTTCAGGGATGAGAGAATGTTGATAATACACTGGCGAGCGGCAGCCTGCCCTTGCTCTATCGATAATTCCTTTCCGAGGGTGCCCTGATAAATTAACTCACCATTGACCCGGCAGTCGTTTCCCGAAGAGTAAAGTAAGTTACCGGTCTGTTTAAGCGGAACATAGGAAAACTTAGGTGCCGCTGGCTCACTAAGTGAAATACCCAGCTCGATTAAGCGCTCTTCAATATTCATAATGCTTCCCTGGTAGTTTATTTAAGTAAATGTAATGCCAGCGACGTATATATTTGTGCCGCCTGGTGCAGCTCTTCAATTTTTACATACTCATCTTTGACGTGCGCCTGCGCTAAATCCCCTGGCCCAAGAATAATGGTCGGGATCTGGCAGCCCACGGAGAAAAAAGGCGCTTCGCAGGTTGCGTCAAAAATCGTTTTTTTCGCCGCGCCGGTTAATGCGTCCACGGCCTGGAAAGCAGCCTCCACCAGCGGATGCGACTCTTCAATCGCCGACGCCGGAATAAACAGATAATTATCCAGCGAATAATCCTGCTGCGGCTTCAGACCCGATTCGGCAAGGGCTATCTGCAAACTATCGTTGATTTCATTACGCCTTTCTTCCGGTAGCACCCGGCGGTCAATTTCAATAACGCATGACTGCGGGACGATATTCGGCGCGCTGCCGCCGTTAATTGTGGTCACCAGCATGGAAGCATTTCCCAGCAGCGGATGATGCTTTTGTTTAACCCGGCGGCACTCCTCAAGCAGTCCCGGAAGCAGTACCGCCATTTTGTTGATGGCGCTATCCGGATTGCGGGTTTTCGCCGCATGTCCGGCGGTACCGTGAGTTGTCAAACGGGTACGGCTAACTCCTTTGTGGGCGACGCAAATCTCCAGCGACGTCGGCTCGCCAATAATCGCATAATCAGCTTCTACGCCCTGGGCAACAAAATGTTCCATCCCCAGGTTGATGCGCTCTTCATCAACGTTAAATAACAGAACAATTTCACCGCTAAAAGCGTACCGGCGGCGCTTAATCAGGATAGCGGCGTACATCATTGCCGCCACGCCGGATTTCATATCTGCCGCCCCGCGGCCGATAATGCGTTCCCCGTCAATGACGGCGGCAAATGGATCGACCGACCATCCGCTTCCACAGGGAACCACATCGGAATGACCGTTAAGGATCAACCGCTTACCCGGCTGTTGGCCTTTAAGGCGAGCGATAACATTCGGCCGATCGGCTACCGCCTCCTGTATATCGACTTCAATTCCCTCTCCGCGTAAAACATCGGCAATAAATAGCGCCACGGCTTTTTCATTGCCCGGCGGATTCTCTGAGGGAAACTGAATCAGGCTGCACAGGAGCGTAACTAACTCCTGCCGTTCATCGGCAGTTAATTTAATATCGATCATGATAAATACTCTCAGTTAATTAATAACTTTTGCCACGGGCATCGATAGTTATCGTTTCGCTCAATATTCCATTGCGGAAGGCATATATTTCATCGACCAGATTGGCGACCACGCAGCAGTGATTGGGAATAATATGCAGCTGTTCCCCAATGGTCAGTGAGACTTTCTCCGGGTCATAGCGTAAATATCCATGCTCTTCATTAAGTTTTACCAGCGCGACCTCGGGATATTCCTGAGTTAATCCGTAAGATCCCGGCGTAGCGGAGAGATCCGACGTCAGGGATTTGGTACCAGCATCTACTGTCGCATATCCTGGAAGTGGAATACTGACCACGGTGGCGCAAATGGTCAGCGCGCAGTTTTCCGCAGTATAAATTCCTCCGTTGATCGCATTCATATCGCCAAAAATAAAATTACCGGCGCGCGACTCGGTAATGCCTTTAAGCTCATCGGCATAAAATGAAGAAAGCGTTGAACCTCCGGATAATACTTTGATATCAAAACCATACGCATTGAGAATATCCCGACTATTAATCAGTAAAGCGGCTTCTTCACGCGCCGCACGGCGGATATCCGGCTCTTCACGATATTGATAAATGGTCCCCGCATAGGTAAATACGCCGCTTATCCTTAAGCCAGGGAGCGCCGCCACCGCGCGGGCGAAATCCAGTAATTCATCTGGCTGGATGCCTTCGCGGTGTGCGCCATAATCAATTGCTATATCAATATCAAACGTCAGACTGTTTCTCACCGCGGCCCGCGACAGCCCCTGCGCGCCGGTCAGGCTATCGACAATGGTGCGCATGTTGATTTGGCGGGCCAGCTCGGCGTAACGCTGACATTTATCGTCGCCAATCAGCGGGTAAGCCAGCAAAATTGAGGTAATTCCTCCGGCCGCCATCACTTCCGCTTCTGCCAGCTTGGCGCAGGTGATGCCACTCGCCCCCAGCTCTTGTTCCAGCTTAGCCAGCCGCACGGATTTGTGGGTTTTAATATGCGGCCAGTGCTGAATATTATTGCGCGATAGTCCGGAGGTCATGGCAATAATATTTTTCTCCATAATATCCATATCCAGCGCAACATAAGGTGTGGTTAACATTTTTCCTCCTGACGGCTAACCGTCATCTGATGGGTTTTCCCCTCTGACCTCTCCCAGGTAGGCATACAGGGTATATTTTGAGATATTCAAAAACTCGCAGATTTTCTCTCCGGATTTTTTGATGAGAAATACCCCTTTATCATCAAAAAATTTAATGGCATTGAGCTTATCCTGCTTAGACATAGAGGCGACAGGCACGTCGATAATTGTCATGCACTCATTTATCAAGTAATCAAGCAGTTCATTAACATCTTTGACAAAGACTTCCGTAACATCCTCTTTTTTGGCGGGAGCGATATCAGCGCGACCGGCCATTTTATTTAGCATTTTTTCCGCCAGTAATATGTCGCTGATATCGAGGTTAATGCACATTGCGCCAATAACCTGTTTGTTACTATTACGGATATAGATAGAGGTAGATCGCAGAGTCTTGCCCTCACGAGTGCGGGTAAAATAGTTGTGCCGGTCACCGTTCACATCCGTACCGCGAAGCACTTCCAGTCCCAGATTACTGCTAGGATCGCCTACCTTGCGGCCAGTAACATGGCCATTAATAATGGCGATAATGCTGCTTTCCAGTCCCTGGGAATGATCGTGTAAGACCACCTCGCAGTTTTCACCGAACTGATTTGCAATCCCTTCCATCATCGGAATGAAGAAGTCTAAATTTTCTTTTATGTTTTCCATGCTGACCTGAATTTATGTTAGATGACCAAACTTTTTGTTATGTATACCCGGACTAACAGAATTTCAGCAACACGAAACTGAACGAAAAGTGATCGCCAACACAATTTTTTTCTTACTTTTTGTTTGCTGAGAGCCGTAAATCTTACTTTTTGTATGATTTCCTACTGGTAGGATTTTAATGAGGAGGAGAGCATTATCGGGTTCAGCGGCGTGCGGCCCATGACGATTCAACCCGGCTAGCGAAGAGAAAGCGGCGACCTTCCGCCACCGCTGTTTGCAGTTAAGGCTGAATAACCAGCTGTAGTATCCACACCAGCTCAGCCAGGCTCCCGGCGTGCATTTTCTCCATTACCCGAGCCCGGTGAACCTCTACCGTACGTACCGCAATATTCATCACCTGCGCAATCTCACGGTTCATCAATCCTTGTACCACCAGCAGAGCCAGCTCTCGCTCTTTTGGCGTCAGCTGCTGATAGCACTCAAGAATTTTTTGCCGCGAAACCGCCTCCATAGAGAGCTCCAGAGCACGTTCCAGCGCCGCCTGCAGCGGCTCAGCCGAAACCGGCTTTTGCAGAAAATCCACGGCCCCATGCTTCATCTGCTCTACCGCCATCGGCACATCGCCATGTCCGGTCAAGAACACCACCGCTAGAGTACTCCCGCTCTGACGCAACGCTTCATGAACGCCCCGGCCGTCCAGCCCTGGCATGCGCATATCCAGTAAAACCACACCGGCCTGATAGAGATTAGCCTGGGCCAGAAACGTTTCTCCCTCTGCCCAGCACATCACTTCATAACCCAGACTCTCCAGTAAAAAGGCGCATGCCCTAGTAACTTGCAGATCGTCATCCAGCAGATGAATAATTGCCATGAGCGCTGTTATCCTCCTGTTGCGAAAATTTGATGCTCACAGTTAATCCTTTTTTGCCATCAGGCGCCGTTTTATTGGCAATGCTTATCTCACCTCTGGCGTAGCACGCCAGCCGCCGGCAGATAACCAGCCCCAAACCCATGCCATCCTTTCGACCGCTTTTAAAAGGCTCGAATGCCTGCTTCATTATGGCGTCATCAATTCCCCCGCCGTTGTCCTGCAGCGTAATCTCTACCTCTCCGGCTGCACGACAGGCGTTTATCCACAGCCTGTTCGCTCCTGCCTGAGCCGCATTGAGAATTAAATTAGCCAATACCTGCTCAAGCAGAACCGGCGGCAATATGACGGTTAGCGTGTGGTCGATATTGCCAATAATACGTAGCTCAGGAAACTGTCGCGGTACGTGCAGCCACTGCCAGACATTTTCAATGGCCTGGACAATGCTGATGCACTCCCATTTCTCTGCCGTAACGTGTTTTCCCTGCGCCTGATTCACCCACAGCCGCAGATTACGTAATGTCTCAGCCCCGAGCTGCGCCTGAAGGTCGATATTCTCCAGGGCGGGTAGTAGTGGATGCTGCGGATCCTGCTTGCGCAGACGGATCGCGCAGCCCTGGGCGTAATGGCGGATTGCCGCTAGCGGCTGGTTAAGTTCATGAGCGAAGCCTGAAGTCATTTCGCCCAGTACGCTTATTTGCCGGGCGGTTTGCAGGTCCTGCTCCTGCTTACGCAGCTGCACGGCATTGCGCTCAAGTAGTTTGCCGCGCCGCTGAACCTGCATCATGACCCAGATATAGTTCACTATCAGCAGCATCAGTGCCAGCCCGGCTGCGGCCATCACCAGGCGATTTTGCACAAACCAGCTCGTCACATCCATCCACAGCTCTCGCTGCTGAGGATGCTGTTTCAGCTCACGCATCAGCGCCTCAGCCTGGTTAGTGGACTCTGGCGCCCCCCATTGAAAGACTGCATCAGCAGGCGCATTAAATAACGCCCGGGTCACGCGATCGGCGAGCTCATCGCTGACAGCAGGCAGCGCGGCAAAGGACCAGTCCCGGTAAAGACGAGTACTGGTTACGCAGGGTATGGATGAAGGGCGCTTTATCAGCGCAACAAAGTCGTCTTTATGGATCAGTCCCTCTTCATCCATCATTTCCAGCAGACAGACCGGTACAATCGCTGCCTGCACGGCATTTTCGCGCAGCAGATATATAAGCGCATCGGCGGGAAATCCGGTGAAGCGCAGATGAAGATCGCGGTCTGGCATCAATCCGGCATCGCTCAGCGCTTTGTATCCCAGCAGATAACCGCCAAATGCCATCGGATCGACGGCCCCGACCGTTTTGCCAATCAGATCCTCTGGCGTCTTAATTTCGCTGTCGCGACGGGTCAGGATCGCGCTGCCTGTAACGTTTTCTATGCCATGGGAAGCACGCAATGAAGCCAGCCAGCGTAGGGGAAAATGGTTATTTAATTGAACAAACTGTCCCGGATGAGTCACGACAAACTGGACGCTGCCGTTTTTGACCGCTTCCTGCATCTGATGCAAATCCAGCGGACGAATATGAAACTGCTGATCGGGCAACTGCTCATTAAGAAATGATTCCAGCGGCTGCCAGCTGCTGCGAGCAAAAACATCGCCGCGAATCGACAAAATACCGATATGCCATGAATCCGCCCGTACTGGACAGATAAGTAGCAATGTCGATATCAGCAGCGCCAGACGCCCTACAGTTTTCGCTCCCACCTGATAAACCCTTTCATTATATTGTTCTGGATCAATTTTTCGACGGGTATGTGGTTAACCACAATAGAGATAACCCCGCCTCGATTTTTACACTGAGAATCATCAACTTTGTTTATGTATCACGAGCAAGTCAACGGTATGACAAATATTTTGTAGTTGCCGCGTGAGGGAGAAAATATGGATAAGCGTAAACGACTTTTTCTGGTGCTGTTGAGCTTTACGAGCGCCGGCGCTTTTCTGGTTCCGCTATCCCATGCGCATGTCGAAGAGGTAATTTCTCGCCCGCAGGAGGTCAGCTGGCTACCGTGGGCAATGCTGTATTATTTTTCTATCAGCGTAGCCGCCTGCGCCGCACTGTTTGCCTCCGCCCTCCACTGGAGCAAAACATCCCATCCGCAACGTAAGGACGCGGCGCTGCTGATTGCCCTGCTCTGCGCGATAGCCACACTGCTGGCGCTCCTGGTGGAGTCGCATCAATCCGCCAGCATCTGGCAGTTGTATACGCATCCCGCACCGCCGTCGTGGATGTCATGGGGAGCGTTGCTTTTGCCGCTATTCGCCCTGTTCTTAAGCCTGTGGGGAGCGGCACAATGGGCAACGCGGTTTTTTAATAAACGTTACGCCGTCACTAAATGGCTGGCTGTGATTTGCGCTATTTTAGCGCCCGGCCTGCTGGTCTATAGCGGGCTGGAGATTTCCCTGACGCAGTCGCATCCGGTCTGGTTTAGCTATGCCTTCACGCTGATGATGTTCTTGAGCGCGCTGCAAACCTTTTTCGCACTGATGCTTGCCTCTACGCGCATTACACTGCCGCAGCAGCGTAGAATGGCGCAGTGGCAGTCCCTGACGCTGATCGTCCTGGCTCTGCTGGTAACGGTGTGGGTAAGCAGCGACTCTTTATCAGGCACGGCGATTCGTCAGTGGCTGGAAACGTCATCTTCGGCACTCTATTACGTCATCGGCCTGCTGGCGTTGTGGTTCATTTCCATCTGTTTTGGCATTTACGCGCTCCACAATCCGCTGAGGTTGCCGGTTCGCGCCGTGTTGGCCCTGAGCGCAATGGCGCTGCACTGGGCGCTGCTTATTCAGGCACAAAGCCTTCCCAGATTTAAATCCCTTCCCACCTCTTCGGATAGCTGGCTTGTTAATCCAGGTGCTTTCGACCGCTACTTGCTGTTCTGATTTAGCCATAATTTTGACATCTGCTCGCTGAGGGTTCAGGCCAGATGTAAATGCGGCGATGCTTTTTAGCGGCCAGCGAAGCATGAGTGAAAACATTGGAACTGTACTCAACCCCGCCAGCCTGAGCATTTCCTGATTATCGACTCGATATAATGATATGCAGATAGAGCCTAAGAACTAGGCTCTTTTAAGAGGCTTACTGATTTATAACCTTAAAAACATGGTGCGCCGCTTACTGTGATGACGCAGGATATTAACGTCAGGATATGTATTCATTTTTATTCACAGGTGAACAAGTTAAATACTTTATAAAATTGTGACAAGATTTATATGCTTAATTTACAACTAACTTGCTAATTTCCATCGCAGAGTATTACTTCTCCCGCTCCCGGTTTTAATACTTATCACGGCACCCGTATTTTCCATCTGGCATAATAAGTAACGCATACTGTAAATACTGATATCCATTTCGTTTGCGATTTCTCTCGTTGTCAGCCAGATTTCATTTTCAGGCGATCTTAAATGTAAACGACTGCTGGTCAGGCGTTTCATACTTTGTAATACACGGTATTTATCATCTGACTCACCGTCAACCTCGCTGACAACTTTTGTTTTCCATATGAGCCGGTCGTCAGCGTACTCCTCAACGTGATGCTTAACGATTTCCGCATATTTTTCCGACACTGACCTGGTGCCTAACCAGAGTACGAAGTCGCTATACCTTTTTATATTGATTTTTCGCATAATTGAACGACGGTAGCTGCTCAGGGCTTTTATTGTACAACCCATTTTTTGCGAAATTTCATAATGCCCTAATCCCTGACTTAAATACCCTAACATCAACTGTTCTCGCCATGCCAGCTGGTATGGTCCAGGGCATTTTGAACAATTTGGCTTACGCAAGTCCGGAGGGCCACTCATCGAATCGGCGAAAAATAACGAAAACAATTTTCGGCGAATCGTGGCCACCGAGTTTCTCATCGTGATAACCGAGTTCACTACCGGGCAATTGATATTGCGATCGTAATGTTCGGTACGAGGGTAAATGCTTAGCCACTTTTTACCCAACATATTGAACTTATAATCATTTTGTGTTTGGAACTCATCGCACCCCACCCAATCAAAAACTTTTTCTCCCGGAGAGTGGAATTTCACAACCAGATCGGCATCCTTAGGCTCGCTAACCTTAGAAACGATCACTCCGCTCTGATACTCCTCTTCAAACAGCTCCTTTAAAAGGAATATCAGCCCCATGGAAAAATAATTATTCTCAGTTGCAATATGCACCGGCAAGTATATGTTTTTAACAGCAGATACCATAATGAACCTCCTTCAGTTTTGATTCAGCTCGTCCTGTTTACATATATGAGCTTAAGTTAATTATACAATTGTATTAGTACAAACACTCTCGGGTATATGGATTATATATTAAAAGAATAGTAAATCTTTAACCTTTACATTTACATTTACATTTACATTGATTGTTGTTTAACCACTCGAACTTTCCAATGCTCGACATAAGTTCCCTGTTCCCAAGGATCTCCATATTCATTTACTTTTACAGCTAATTCTGCCTCGCCATTCAGGCGGATTTTTTTTACCACCACCTGCAGCCAGGCCGGCAAATCGATAATTTTTTCTTGCAGCACCAGGCCAGAAAGATCGGAATCTGCAATCAACGTTCCGTCAGTGAGACGACGTACCAGCGAAATTGTTAATTCGGTTGTCGAGTCATCTTCTGGTAATAACTCGTTACCGGTATAAATAACCCGGTACCAGGCTTCTTTCCCGGCAGCTAGAGTATCCTGTTGTTTAATAAAGTTTTGTAGCCATTCACTATCGCGAACCTCCTTATTTTTAAGGGTTTGCTGAATAGCGTCATTAACCCGCTGATTGGCCCGGGCAAGATGGCGCTCAAACTCTTCCTGAGACAGGCGCCGTTCCCCGCGTAACGTTTCGGTTATCCCCGCCAGAAAAAATTTGCGGTCAATTTGAATACCTTGTTCATTACGCTGTTCAAGCAGGTCAATAATATCTACACCCATTGCCATCCCGGCAGCAAAATCCTCTAAATCATGTTCATTTGTAGGCAGTGAAGGATATTTAAATTCCTTCAGGTTTTTCTGTATTTTCTGTGTCAAAAGTTGCCACTGTGCATTCTTTTCCTCAAGGTGACTGACCTTTGAAATAAGTGAAAGACGCTCTTTGTCATTATTTTTCAAGCTCACCACCTCGCTTTCACGCTGGGTTAGCTTATCATTAATGCTTTTTATTTCGTCTTTTTGCTTGAGATACATTTCCTTTATTTCCTTCTCTGAAGGAGTAGCAGAAATATGTTGTATCAACGATTTCATCCAGCGACCTAAAATACGTGAGTCAGGAAGCGACACCTCCTTTTTAGTCTCAATTTTAGCCTCGCCGCCTGTTTTTGGCACCATCGTCACGCCCGAGACGCTTTTAGGTTCAGCAGGCTGGACCTCGGGCGTTTTTTTGGGCTTTTCATCAGTCGTTTTAATTTTCGCCGGAACCGTTTTGGCCTTTACTTCGGCTGATGGTTTGGCGCTAATCTTTTCTTTAGCAGGTGCTTTTCTCTGCGTCTCGGATTTTGGACGCGGCGCAGGACGTTTCTTTTCCTGCGCTTGCGGCTGCGGCTGCTCGACGGTTTTATTTTCCCCTTCGCGCTGCGTCCAATCCCTGGCATAATTTAAAACGTCGGCCTGAACGCATGGAATCATCGTGATACTGAGAATGAAGACTATAGCATTCCCTGCCCGATGATTCATTCGACCTTATCTCCTGTTGGTTTGACTGCCAGACTATTAAGCATTTCCCCACGGATCTCTGAACATAGTTTTACCGCCTGAAACTTATACAAAGCATCAATGGCATTGCGAGTTTCTGGATTTACGGAGTTACGCACGGTGGTATATCCGGAAGCTCCGTGCATAACACGCTCAAACCGAGCTTTTAATTCGGCATATCTGAGTTGATTAACAGTTCCCAATGCGTTTAACTCTTCTTCGCACTGTACCATATCGACTTCTCCTTCCGGATTTGTCGGCGGCGCAACCGCTTCCCCTGAGGAAGTCACCAGCGATGGTGCTTTTTTAGGAACACAGCCGGTTAAAAAAAATCCCGCAATGATAACTGCGACAACGCCTGATTTAATCATTATTTTCTTAACTCCAGAATTAACATTCATCGCTATTTCTTCATCGTCAGCATGAAAATGAATATTTATGTAGGTTGCGATGGCGAAGAAAGTGCCATTCAATACCGCCCTGAAATATCTTCAGGGCGATTTATTATAAATAATTTACAGCCAGTATCCCGGTTCCACTAATATCCCCGGTACTGGTTGGCATGCCATTCAGGGTTACCGTAACATTTAAGTTATTCGTTTTACCGGTTGAAACTCTGTTTGTTTGTAGAGCCTGATTATTAACAGTAACCCTCGCGGTAACGCCACGCCCCAAATCAATGGTGTCCCTGCCGAAAGTAGAAACGTTACTCAGATATAAGCTGTAAGTCACCCCTGCATCGCTGCAGGTCATGGTTGCGCTTCTTGTCAGCGATTGCCCAGATACTGCCCCTGGCGCCATATCATTAAATGGAAAGGACAGCATGCTGCTGCTCATGCCACACCACTCTGGATCAGGTTCAGGAACAACGGTCCCGGGAAATCCGGGTTCACAGGGTAGTGCTAATGCTGGTGAGAATACAGTATGAAAAGCATCATTATATGGGGTATATGCGCCAAAAATCATACATGGAGGAGCAATAACAGACCATGTTGAGGGTAATGCAATACTAGCAGTACCTGCCCAACCATATTTTTGAGCGAAACGTGCAGCCATATTATCATGTGTACACCGTGATGGATCGCTAGTGCAATTATCTGTTCCGGAAGAACCATCAGAACGACGTGCTGGATCCGTATTGTTAACAGTCAAAATTGGCGTACGAGTACCACCTCCAAACCAGTGACCATTCATTGATGATGACCACCCAGTAATCATATACAATCCCCACGTTGTTACACTATTCCTCTCTATTGCAGAAAAGGTTTGTGCATTACCATCGAAAGCCCACATAATAGAGGCCGTACCGCCACTTGCTTGCACGGATTGTACCGTCGGACATCCTCCCCCCAAGTTGCCAAAGGCATTACAACTCGCCGCCGAAGCAGATTCAGACCACAGCAGAGCATTGCTCAGTATGATCCCCGCCGCCAGCATTAATCTTTTTAACTTTCTCTTTTCCATAAGCACCCTACCGCGTTAAATAGTATTCCGATCACGGGATTCCGTTACAAATATTCCGCCTTCAAGGTCACCGTCGCCTCGAACGGCCCTTCAGCCAACTCAATATTCGGCCTTTGCACCAGCAATGCTTCAATTTTGGGTATCGCCGAAAGGCTAATTTCTACCGGTGTATCAAACTTAAAAGGCTGGCCATCTCGCAGCATTTTCACGCCAAGGTTGCCTATATTATTCCCCATCGATGTGGCAACCGTCGCACGATCGGTGGTATCGAAGGTCGCCAGAGTTCCCCGTACGCTGAGCATCAGTTTCCAGTCTTTACCTGCGGTGCTGTCGCACACCAGGTTGTAAGCCACCTCTTTGCGGTAGATACCGTCACTGACCTTTTTGATCGACAGGCGATCGCCAAACGGCACATGAATGGTTTTATCGTTGTCTATCGAGCACGGTGGCGGATTGACCAGCATCCCTTTAAAGATGACGTCAGCGTCACTGGCGGCCATCGCCGGACTGATGCCAACGAAAAGGATGTTGAGTAAAAGTGCGGCTGTTGTTCGTTGACGCATTAGATAATCCTCATTGATAGCTAAACACCATGGTCGCGGAACCGTTAAATGCCCCGCCTGGTAGCGAGGCGTTGGTCTGCTTGACCGGAACCGCATACAGAGGTGGAGGGTTATTATCCGCATAGGTAAAACTCAGCACCCCGGTATTGGGAACAATCGTCGTTTTACTTGCGCCGTAAACTTTAATCCCAAGTCCCGTTACATCTGTAGAAAACAGCTGGCTATTAAACGGTGCGCCGTTACCTTTGAGATTAATTTTTAACGTGTTACGAATCAGGTCTTTGCATTCCAATGTATAGATAATCGGCGTTTCGTAGTTCGCACCATCAATTCGGGTGGTCAGTACTTCACCAAAATTGACCACAATCTGCTGGTTGTTATTAATCACACAATCTGGCTCGACAATGTTGCCGGTGATAGTCAACGTGGTTGTTCCACCGTCTGATGCCAGGCCGCATGGTGATGCGGCTATCAGGCAGCAAAGAGCGGTAAGGCGCCCTAATTTCCATGTTTTCACTTTCTGCCTCCCGTCAGCTTTCAGGCGTGATAACCGGCTGCGCCTTACAGGCAGAACCGGTGCACTGGAATGGCAGCAAACGTAAGCTACCGTAATCATTCACAAAAACCAGAACTGGCGTTGCGCCCAGGTCAGCTGCGCCCACGTTCAGCGCCGTCTGGGCCTTTGGCGCCACCATTATCGGTTCAAATCCTTCCTTGCCCTTTCCCTTCACGCTGCTACGACCTTCAACAAACGTCAGATGGTACGGCGTCGGGTTATTCAGCGTGTAGCTATTGCCATTTTTAGCCAGCGTCACGTTCTGAATGCCGGGAAAGGAATCGTATTTCGAATCAACCTTTATGGAGGCCGGACGCCAGAAAATTTTCAGCCGAGTCTGCAGCGCCAGCGTTAAGACGTTTGGCTTATCGCTGCGCGGCGGAATTTCACGCAGGTTGAACCAGAACACACTCTCCCTGTCTTTCGGCAGCTTGCCGATATCCGGTAGAACCTGAACCCGCACCGCGCTTTTGGAACCGGCTTCAATGCGCTGCACCGGCGGCAATACCATCAATGGGCTCGTGACTTTGGCCTCTGTCTCATCTTCTATCCAGGTCTGCGCCAGATAGGGTTCCTGAGAATTCCGATTCGTCACGCTCATACTGACGCTTTTGTCCCCTTCATTAACGATCACCCGTGAACGGCTAACCGTTAATGCCGCCTCAGCGGGTAACAAAGAACTCGCCGATAACACTGCAACCGTGGCAAAAACGAGTGTTTTCTTCATAACGCGTTACCTCTAGTCGTACTCAAGCAAAAATGTTGTCACGCATTCGAAATCCCCTTCGCGCACCCGGCTATGGACCGGCGCGGAAACAAAAGCCTGGAAATTTAAATTGGTGTCACCCGTTGTCAACGCGGTCGGCCGCATTGTGGTATTAGGCAACACCGGAGTACCATCGGCATCTTCAATGGCGATGGCGATCCCGCCAGCCGTCCCCGTAACCGCAAAAAGTCCGGGCTGATCGACATCCTCAGCCCCCATGAAAGTGACCTTCACCGTGCTCCCCAAAGAGAGGTCGCAGTTAATGAGCATGATGGTGAAGCGCTCACGTTCACTCAGGTGATATTTAATAAACGTTTTTGACGGTATGTTCCTGAAATCAACAATCTGATCTTCTGAATCCACGTGCAGTTCACACGGGTCAGCCACCAGATTACCGGTGAAGTAAACATCCGTATCAGCATGAGTGGCCGATAAACTGACCAGCAGCAGCATGGGAATGCCCACCAGGCTTAGCGCTCGCGCTATGTGTCTTTTCATTATTCGTACTCCAACCCGACATTCACTACGCTGCGCCATTCGTTGGCCATCAGCGGAGCAGGAAGACGCCATAGCTGCGCCTGAAACACCAGATCGTTGCGTCCGGGAGTAAGGATCTGCGGCTGGCTTGACATACCAGGACGCAGGAGCTCGCCCCGCTTGTCGCTCAATCGCAGCGCTACCCCTGTCACGCCTCCATGTACCCTGAAGAACCGACCATCCGTAGGTTCTACTTCTCCGTAAATAGTCATTCTTACGGCGGACTGCCCGTTAAGCATCAGCGAACCCCGCATCAACTGATGGTCTCGCATAAACTGATACTCTCCGGGACAGCGATCTAATTTGATATATATCGCTACCGGCGTCGTAACCGAACCAGGCTGATCCAGTCCCCAGGCGACGGTACTGCCCAAATCGATCTCTTGTTCCGCCGATTCCGGCAACAGTACACACGGAGACGCAACCAGCGTGCCCGTGGCGCGAATCCCACCATTGAGGCCGTCGGTGTCCCAGTTTGCGGCGCTAGCCACAGAAACGACCCCGGCTGTTAATAGCCAAAGAATCAAGGTGGTACGACCGAATCCATGTTTCATCAGGCATCTCCTGTGTACAACACCAGCTTCCATCAGGATGCTGGTTTGGCTGCCGCACGGCAGACATTACCGTTGCAGCTAAACGGCAAAGTGGGTTTACCGCCGAAATCGTTAATCGTGGTGACGTGCGGCGTCGTAAAGTGTGAACTATTCACCATCGCCGTCGATTTTGGCGCGACCATTACCGACTCAAATCCCTTCGCCACGGCCATGTTCGGCGCTGGAGTAATACCAATCACCGTCACGTAATAAGGCGTCGGATTCTCCACCCGATATCCGCCGTTCACCTTCTGCAGCACCAGTTGGTTATCCCAACGGCTATACTTCTCCGGCAGGATGGCTTTTGGCCGATAGAACAACTTTATTTTGGTATGCAGCGCCAGCTGCATCACATTCGGCCGCTCGCTTTTCGGCGGAACTTCGCGCACGTTAAAATAAAACAGGCTCTCTTTATCCTGAGGTAACATTGCTGCATCCGGCATTGCATTGATGCGCATAACGCTTTTACTCTTTGCCTCAAGACGCTGTAGCGGTGGCACCACGACCAAAGGACCGCTTATTTTGTTCCCCTGCGCATCCTCAATCCATCCCTGGGCCAGGTACGGCATGGACGTACTGTCGTTAGTAATATTCAGGGTAATACTCTTCTCCGAGCCGGGGAAAATCGCCCGCGTTCTGTCCAGGGCAATCGCCGCTTCTGCATCATTCAGCAGACCTGATGTCAGCGTTCCCAGCAGAATAGCCATCGCAGTTTTATTTACTTTCATTCCATCACCATTCACTTTCTCAGCCGCGAGATATCGGTTTGCATGGCAGCAACAGCTGCTGTGCGGGGATGACTCGTGGCAGTACGACTTCACACCGGGCGGAACCGCCCCAGTGCACGGTTAAATGTTCATCTGGATTAACGCCGCTCAACCAGGCCAGTCCGCCGTCGCTGACCATTCCCAGCTCTCGCTCTTTGGCGTTATGAACCGTCGAGCCAAACGGTGGATGACGACCATCTTCCTGGCTGAGAATAGCCACCACTTTCGAGCCCTTTAACACATCGAAACGGCGGAATCCGATGGCGCCTTCGGTGAGCGCCAGCTCAGCAATCGGTGAACCGGAAGTCTCTACGTCGTCAGGTAAACGGTTAACATCGATTTCGGCACTGGTGCGGAAATAGTTCGGTACACCCGGGATCACCGCAATACCAAAGGCGTTGCTATAGCCCTGATAGCCTACAGGCACCCCGCTCACCCCATCCGTGCTGATCATCAGGCGGGTACCGCCCTGAACACCACCGGAATGCAGCGCCACGCCTTCAGCCGTTGCGGTCATACCGCCGCTGGCAGAGATACCAAAGGAGGTAAACTGACTTTGCGCCCAGTTAAAGTTGGTAGTGACATCGGCCATACTGCCAAGGTGCGAGTAATAGCCGCTCATCTGGCTACGCGTTCCCTGTCCACCGCCCATGCTGTTACCGGCGTTGATGCGATAATAGTCATTATTTTCAAGACGATCGCTCCAGCTGGCGTTTTGCGTATAGCGGTCGCGGTTTATGCTTCCGTTGTAGCCAACCGTGCCCGAACCAAATGGCATCGAGAGCGAAAGGTAGGCAGTATCGTCCTTACGTCCGTTAAATTCGCTGCGCGCTGCGTTGAGCGATACCGACAGATGCCGCCAGTCGCCGAGATCAAAATATTTGTTAAGAGAAACGCTGTAGCGATCGGTCGCCGGGCGGTTCCAGTAAGTCTGGTGCGACCAGTTAATACTGGTGGAGAGGCGCAAATCTTCGAAATTCTTGGTCGCCTGGATGGTATACAGCTCTTTACTGTTACCGATGTAACCTTCCCGGTAGCGAATATCTAAATATTCACCCATAGTGAGATAATCGCGCTCGGAGAAGCGATAGCCTGCAAAAGTTACTTCACTGTTAAGTTCATCAAAGCGTTTGGAATAACTGAGTCGCCAGGATCTTCCGTTACGGTTTTTGTCTCCCGGGAAGCGGGCGCTGGCATGAGTAACGTCAGCGGACAATGTGCCGTAAATGCTCATATCACGGCCTGCCCCGAGCGCCACGCTGTTGTAGTCCTGCGAGAAAATACCGCCGCCGTACACCGACCAGGCATTCGTCAGACCCCAGGAGAGTTCACCGGTAGCAAAATAAGGTCCCTGGGTACTGTGGCGATAATCCCTTGGACGACCGGTGGTCAGCTTGTAACGAAGCTGGCCGGGACGCGTCAGGTAAGGAACCTGGGCCGTATCCACGGAAAATGTCTGAACCGAACCATCCTGTTCTTCAACCCGCACATCCAGTCTTCCGGTCAGGGCGCTGCTCAGCTCATGAATACGGAACGGTCCCGCCGCGACGGTACTCTCATAGATTACTCGCCCCTGCTGGGTGACCGTAACCTTAGCGTTCGTCCGCGCGATCCCCGAAACTTCAGGAGCGTAGCCGCGCAGTTTTGGCGGCAGCTGGCTTTCATCGCTGACCAGCGATAACCCGGTATAGCGCCACGAATCGAAAAGATCGGAAGTAAGATAATCCTCACCGACGGTAAGCTTTGACATAATGCCAGGCAGCGCGCGGTAGGCGTAGAACCGGCTCCAGTCAAACTCACGAGTGGTGCTGTTCGGGCGTCCAGTGGTGTTGTAATAGCTTCCCTGGTAATCCCCTCTTAAACGCCATGGGCCAAGGTTAACCCCGGTGGTGCCGCTAACGCTGGCACTCTGGCTCTGATTGCCGCGCCGAGGAAACGTTACGTTGGTGTTGAGGTTGTAATCAAACAGCAGACCAGGAATACCATCTTCCCAGCGGGAAATAGGCAACCAGGAAGCATCCTGATACTCCAGCCACGCTTGCGGAACGGAAACCTGTAAGGAGGATTCGGACAGATCGCCGCGCAACACCATACCTTCAAGCGCGGAGAAATCGGCACAACGACCGCCGTCAAGCCACTGAATCATTTTGAGCGCATCTTCACGCAGCCCGAGTAAATCGACTTGCTCGGGCGTCAGGCAGGCTTCGACAACCAGTTGATCGTCGCGTGTTCTTTCAACGAAAGTGATATCCTGATCGGAAATGCCGTGATTGTTAAGACGCATGCTCAACGTGTAGGTCCCGGGCATAATATATCCGGCCCGAGAAAAGCGGGATAAATCGATATTCTCACGGTCCTCAGAATCCAGAATATCCACATTAAACTCTACCGCCACAACTGGTGATGTAGAACCAAAAATGGCAATAGCAATGTAAACACCCAGACGCCGCAGGTAATAAGCTGGTGGTCTGCTTTTTTTCATTTTTTAAAATCCATTTATTGCCTACCAGAATTCACCAGTGGGAAAGTTTCTACTACGGGGAAAATGGATGAGGAGGAATAAAGGTTCCCAGCCATTTTAATAACGCTTTAACTTACTGATAAGTCACCATAAAGCGAATAATTCCGTACCAGTCACCTTCCGACAACGATTTTCCGCCGCGCACCAGCGATAATAAATAACGCAATTCATTATTATCATTTTGTAACATGACGGCCGGCATCGGAATTCCGTCTTGCGCCACATCGCCGACCTGGCTGTGAATACGTAGGCCAAGCCCCTGAGCATCGCCATAAACTTTAAAAATATCGCGACGAAATACGTCCGTTTCCCCACTAAAAGTGATATTCACGCTTTGCCAGAAACCGCCATGACTTCTTTCCAGTGAACAGTTCACCAGACGAACAGCGAAGGGTTTAATAATTGCTTTGCCTTCCTGGTCAAGGTCATTATAAGAAATCACCCCAAATGGTATTTCCTGCCAGATATCATCAGTATGAATAGAGCAGGCTGATTCCTGAATCTGACCATTCATTGTGACGAGTCCCTTGCCCTGCTCGGATGCCACAGAAACAGAAGATATTCCCAATAAAAGACTCGATGTCAGGAAACGCGTAATTTTTACCATGACTGTGCTCCTGAATATCGGGCTGCAGACGCAGCCCGAATAAAACTACTTGAGAACAGGCTACGACTTATTGATAAGCCAGGGTAAAGTTAGTAACCGCTTCAAAATCACCCGGAGTTACGTTAGTAACTGAAGCGATTTTTTCCAGGTAAGCGCTAAAGCTCAGAGAGTTGTTACCAATGCCGAGAATACGGCCTGCAGTCGGCTTATCTAAAGTGACCATCGTGCCAGAGTAATCTTCGATACGAACACCAGCGCCAGCAGCCTGACCGGTAATAGCCAGCATGGTCATGTCGTTAGGAACGTTACCGCCATTGAAGGTGACAGTTACGGTGTTATACATCGGGTCGCCGTTTGAATCCTTCGCGAAGGAACAGTTTTCCAGCTCAATGCTGAACGGACGAGGAGTAGAGATACCGCCGTTATCTAAATGCGTATTGGAAATCTGTCCCAGTTCGATACGCTGATCGCCGTAGCCATTTTTAATTGAGCATGGAGCATCAATAATCGAACCCCAGAAGGTGACCTTGCCGCTTCCCTGATCGGCCTGAGCTGCGAAAGAGGCAACACCCATAGTAAGAACAACAGCAGATGCAATTTTGCTAATTTTCATAATACATTCCGTTATATTAAAAGTTACTGGATAACCATCCTGAAAATAACTCTCGAAGAAAACAGCTCATATTGAGAGGGATAAAAACCTCTATTTATCTTCTTGAGTTACGTTTATTTCCTGACAGCGAAGTCATACTAACGCGAAAAATCTTACAATAAAATATATGTACCTGCTGAAACGATCATTACGAGCTAATAATTTTATAAAAAAATATCTA
>OEPS010000091.1_pt1 | contig 32411 bp, 27 predicted proteins | sample 1539411 | NCBI WGS metagenome assembly OEPS01 (sample SAMN02671747, study PRJEB22543) | soil metagenome | biome: bacteria | place: China:Hunan Province, Lengshuijiang City | collected 2012-10-15 | depth 0.08m m
GCGTCGGGGCCGGTTCGGGGAAGAAGCGGTTAACGGCGGCGGACATGCCGCGGATAGCGAAAATCAGCAGGAGCAGAAACGCCAGCACGAATCCCATGCCGAGAAACATCAGGGTGAAGCCTTCACCCAGCAGTACTGCATCACTCATGAAAAGACCCAAAAGTAAGGGCACGATGGCGTGTTTGAAGGTTAACCTTCCGATGCTTCCGGCTAAGGAGTAGGGTGGATTTCCCGAAGCCGCCCCCGGCTCTGGACCCTAAGTCGCACCGTTGTGGTTTACGCTCAAACATCGCCATCGTGCGTGTTGGTTACATCATCATGCCGAACACAATGCTGGCGATGACCAGCACAATTCCGCCGCCTAAACGGGAGGAGATTTGTGCGTAAGAGATAAGATTCATACGATTACAGGCTGAGAGTACTTCCAGGTCACCGGAGCCGCCGCGGTTAGCCATGCACAGTCCAGCGGTAATCGCAGATTCAATCGGGAAGAAGCCAATCAACCAGCCGCCGATAGCGGCACCGACCACGGCACCCACGACGATCACGGCGGCAATCACCACGTTAGCGAAAGTAATCGCGTCGATGATCTCTTGCAGGTCGGTGTAGCACACGCCGACGCCAACCATCAGCACCCACAGCAGCTGCTTAGAGAAGAAGTCGGACAGGCGTTTAGCGCCGGCTTTGATTTCCGGTGAACAGAGGCCGGAAGCGTTCAGCGCCGCGACAATCAGCACCATCCAGGCGAAATAGTGGATAGAGACGCCGCCAATGCTTGGCAAAATTTTCTTAGCGATAACGTAGGCCAGCAGAAAACAGGTGGTGGAGAGCACCAGGCCGACGGCGGTTTCACGGTGGGTGATCTGCCCTGCTTTTTCATCATCTTCTACTTTAAAGGAGGCTTTACGTACCAGTTCGCCTTCACCGCTCAGCCATGTGTGTTTTTTGCCGATGATATCGAGCAGCGCGGCAAAAACGATGGCAAAGATGTTGGCGATAGTCAGAATAGCAATCGCCGTTGAGTAGTACTCTTCGCGGGAGCGCCCGGTAACGGAGTGGTAAATTTCAGACAGCGGAACCGCGCCTGCGCCGTTGCCGCCGCCCATAATCGGCAGCACGTACAGCATCATGATGCGGTCTACGGAAATACCGAAGCACAGGCCGATGAAAATTCCAAAGACGGAGGCGCCGAGAATCCCCATTAAGATGGTTGGAATATAGCCAAGCAGGGATTTCAGCAGCAGTTTACGGTTAACTGACAGAATTGCACCGGTAATCAACACGGCGATGAATAAGTTCAGGAAATTACTTTTATCCATCACATTGGTGATAGCATCAATTTCTTTCTGGGTAAAAATACCGGCATATACAAAATATGCAGCGACCAGGAAGATCATCACCGGTGCGCCGCCGATATATTTATTGAAAAGCGGCAAGCGTTTACCGATTTCGCCAAAAATAGCGCCAATTATAAACATGATCGCGAAGCCGCCAACAATGTCGGTCGGCAGGGCATCATAGAAATGTGAAAGTAGTAAAGTGATTAACGCAAAGGTGTAAAGCGGTAGCGGCATGCCGAAGATTTTAAACCCCAGAATATCGCTAACGCCTTTTTTCTCCGCGGATGGAGCCTGGCTCATATTAGTCATAAGACGTCACCCTGTTAAAAAAAGGAATATGCCTGTCATACTTCAAGCTGCATGGACGTTAGCTACGCTTGTTTATCCGCATCACTTACCAGAGCAGCGATTAGGGACCCACTCTCCTGGCGCGTGATTCCGGCTCACCCCTTCGGGGCAGCGCAAGCATTGTTCAAAACAGCCAGCCGTTTGTCCTGAAACTTGAGTTATTCAGGCTGTAATTCCGTTGGAAAAGCAATAATAAGACGGCGGCATAATAATAAAATTGCTCCACAACGATATGTGATTATCTTCACTGATTGGTCGTGTTTTTAATTAATTTAATTGTTTTTATTTTTCTGAATTAATTAACAACATAAAAACCATAAAGCAAATTAAGGTACAAGGAAAAGTGTGATTGAAATAAAAGAACCGCTACGGGAACGGTGGCGAAATACAGTCCGTTTTTGGTCAATGAAGCGCTAAAAAATGAATCTCATATTAAAACGCGTCGCCGTGCAAAAAGATCCCCGGCGGCGAGAGGCCGTCGATCTCTTTCTTCACCAGCATCAGCTCTCGCTGGAGGCAGATTGCGAAATCGTCATTGTCGCCGAGCACCAGCAGCGCATTGTTGGCTGCGGCGGGATTGCCGGATGCGTACTGAAGTGTATTGCCGTGGACCCGTCGCTACAGGGAGAAGGACTCAGCCTGAAGCTGCTGACGGAACTGATGACCCAGGCGTATGAACTGGGCCGCAGCGAGCTGTTTCTGTTCACCAAACCTTATAACGCAGCACTATTTTCCTGTGCCGGATTCTGGCCAATCGCCCGCGCGGGTGACCAGGCCGTATTAATGGAAAATAGCCGCGAGCGTCTGGCCCGCTATTGCCGCCAGCTCACGATGTACCGTCAGCCAGGGGAAAAAATCGGCGCCATCGTTATGAACGCCAACCCCTTTACGCTGGGGCATCGTTGGCTGGTGGAGCAGGCCGCGCGCCAGTGCGACTGGCTGCATCTGTTTGTAGTAAAGGAAGACGCTTCATTTTTCAGCTATCAGGATCGCGTAGCCCTGATCGAACAGGGCATTGCCGGGATCGACAACGTAACCCTGCACCCAGGATCGGCTTATCTGATCTCCAGAGCGACTTTTCCCGGTTACTTTCTAAAAGATAAAGGCGTGGTGGACGATTGCCACTGCCAGATCGATCTCCAGCTTTTCCGCGAACATTTAGCGCCGGCGTTACGGATTACTCACCGTTTTGTCGGTAGCGAACCGCTGTGTGAATTAACCCGTCATTACAACCTGCGCATGCACCAGCTGCTGGAGGCGCCCGGGGACGCGCCGACGATTCAGGTGGTTGAGCTGGTGCGGGTTGAGAAAGACGGCGGCCCTGTTTCCGCTTCCCGCGTGCGCAGGCTCTATCAGCAGCGTCAGTGGGCGGCGATTGAGCCGCTGGTACCGCCGGGCACGCTCTCTTTTCTGATGCATCTGGCGGAAAGCGAACATCAAACCGCCTGATTTTACCTCCATAACTAAGGATCAGCCTCTATGGAAATGATGATTGACGCCCTGGCCGGCACGCTGGAATCCAGCGATGTGATGGTCAGGATCGGGCCTGCGAATGAGCCTGGTATTCAGCTTGAAATCGACAGCATTGTGAAGCAGCAGTTTGGCGCAGCGATTGAGCGGGTGGTCAGAGAGACGCTGACGCAGCTTGGCGTTACCCGGGCGAATGTCGTCGTCGATGATAAAGGCGCGCTGGAATGCGTGCTGAAGGCTCGCGTTCAGGCTGCGGCGCTGCGCGCGGCCAAACAATCTCAACTGCAATGGAGCCAGCTATGAAACCTCGTCGCAGTATGCTGTTTATCCCCGGCGCCAACGCCGCAATGTTAAGCACTTCTTTTGTTTACGGCGCCGACGCGGTGATGTTTGACCTCGAAGATGCCGTCTCGCTGCGTGAAAAAGATACCGCCCGCCTGCTGGTGCACCATGCGCTACAGCACCCGCTGTACCGGGATGTGGAAACCGTGGTGCGTATTAACCCGCTCAGCACGCCGTTTGGCCTTGCCGACCTTGAAGCGGTGGTGCGTGCGGGCGTGGATATGGTGCGTCTGCCAAAAACCGATAGCAAAGAAGATATTCATGAGCTGGAAGCTCACGTCGAGCGGATTGAACGTGAGTGCGGGCGGGAAGTGGGCAGCACGAAGTTAATGGCGGCGATAGAGTCAGCGCTTGGCGTGGTGAACGCCGTTGAGATTGCCCGCTCCAGCCCGCGTCTGTCGGCCATTGCGCTGGCGGCCTTCGACTACGTCATGGATATGGGCACCTGCCGCGGCGACGGTACCGAGCTGTTTTATGCCCGCTGCGCGGTGCTGCACGCGGCCCGCGTCGCCGGGATCGCGGCCTATGACGTGGTGTGGTCGGATATTAACAATGAAGATGGGTTCCTCGCGGAAGCGAATCTGGCGAAAAATCTTGGCTTTAACGGTAAATCGCTGGTCAACCCGCGGCAGATTGAGCTGCTGCATCAGGTCTATGCCCCCACGCTAAAAGAGGTCGAGCACGCGCGGGAGGTGATTGCGGCGGCGGAAGAGGCGGAGGAGCGCGGTCTGGGCGTGGTTTCGCTGAACGGCAAGATGATAGATGGACCGATTATCGAATATGCGCGCAAAGTTGTGGCGCTCTCGGCTTCTGGCATTCGTGATTAAGGGGAAAATAATGAAAGAGACCGTGGCAATGCTTAATCAACAGTACGTGATGCCGGAAGGACTGGAGCCCTATGCGGGCGTGACCGCGAAGAGCCCGTGGCTGGCCAGCGAAAGCGAAAAGCGCCAACGTAAAATCTGCGCTTCGCTGGAGGAAGCGATTCGCCGCTCCGGGCTGCAAAACGGTATGACCATCTCTTTTCACCACGCGTTTCGCGGCGGCGACAAGGTAGTCAATATGGTGGTGGCGAAGCTGGCTGAAATGGGTTTTCGCGATCTAACGCTGGCGTCAAGCTCGCTCATCGACGCCCACTGGCCGCTGATTGAGCATATTAAAAATGGTGTGATCCGGCAGATTTATACCTCCGGCCTGCGCGGTAAGCTTGGAGAAGAGATCTCCGCCGGCCTGATGGAAAATCCGGTACAAATCCACTCCCACGGCGGTCGGGCATATTTAGTACAAAGCGGCGAGTTAAATATTGATGTGGCGTTCCTTGGCGTGCCGTGCTGCGATGAATACGGTAACGCCAACGGTTTTAGCGGTAAATCCCGCTGCGGCTCGCTGGGCTACGCCAAAGTCGATGCAGAAGCCGCCAGGTGCGTGGTGCTGCTGACCGAAGAGTGGGTGGATTATCCGAACTATCCGGCCAGTATTGCTCAGGATCAGGTCGATCTGATCGTACAGGTCGATGAGGTCGGCGATCCGGCGAAAATTACCGCCGGCGCGATCCGTCTGACCAGCAACCCGCGCGAGCTGCTGATCGCCCGCCAGGCGGCCAAAGTGATCGAACACTCCGGCTACTTCAAAGACGGTTTCTCTTTGCAAACCGGTACCGGCGGCGCATCGCTGGCGGTGACTCGTTTCCTCGAAGATAAAATGCGGCGTAACAATATTATCGCCAGCTTTGGTCTCGGCGGGATCACCGGCACGATGGTCGATCTGCACGAAAAAGGGCTGATTAAAGCGCTGCTGGATACCCAGTCCTTCGACGGCGATGCCGCGCGTTCGCTGGCCACTAACCCCAACCATATAGAAATTTCCGCAAATCAGTACGCCAATCCAGGCTCCAAAGGTATCTCCTGTGAACGCCTGAACGTGGTGATGCTCAGCGCGCTGGAAATCGACACCGAATACAACGTTAACGTGATGACCGGCTCTAACGGCGTGCTGCGCGGGGCGTCCGGCGGCCACAGCGATACGGCGGCGGGGGCTGATTTAACCATTATCACTGCGCCGCTGGTGCGTGGGCGCATTCCGTGCGTGGTGGAGAAGGTGCTGACTCGCGTGACGCCTGGCGCCAGCGTGGATGTGCTGGTGACCGACCACGGTATCGCCGTCAACCCGGCGCGCCAGGATCTGATAGATAACCTGCGTAATGCCGGTATCCCATTGATGACTATTGAAGCGCTACAGCAGCGCGCCGAGCTTTTAACCGGGAAACCCGAACCGATCGAATTTACCGATCGGGTTGTGGCCGTGGTGCGCTATCGCGACGGTTCGGTTATCGATGTTATTCATCAGGTTAAAACCACCGGCTAAACGCGTTGAGGAGGAAGGCATGAGCGAAGCGATCGTAAGCCAGCGTCGCCAGTTGAGTCGTCAAACGGTTGCGGCGGAGGATATTGTTTCTCGCGTGGAGCGGGCGTTGCTGACGGAGGTCCGCTTAACGCCAAAGCCGGGCCTGGTGGATATCCGTAATACCGGCGCGCATCAGGATATGGATCTGGCTGCCTTCGAGGCCAGTACGGCGGTTGTCGCCCCGTGGATGGAGAAGTTTTTCATTATGGGTCACGACACGGCCAACTTTACGCCGGAGCAGGTACTGTCCATGCTGCGTCCGGTGGGGATGGCCTGCGAGACGGATATGCTGGAGGTGACCGGAGGAGTGAACACCCACCGCGGCGCGATCTTCGCTTTTGGCCTGCTCAGCGCGGCGGCGGGAAGGCTGGTTGCGCGCGGAGAACCGGTTGAACAGCATCGGGTGTGCGATCAGGTGGCCCGTTTCTGCCGTGGTCTGGTCGGACGAGAGCTTTCCGTCTCTCAAGGAAACAAGGTGAGTAAAGGGGAAGCGCATTTCCTGCTCTACGGGCTCTCCGGCGCCAGAGGCGAAGCTGAAAGCGGTTTTCGCACCGTGCGCACTCAGGCGATGCCGGTATTCAACCGGGTGATGGAGGATACCGGTGATACCAACCTGGCGTTATTACAGACCCTGCTGCACCTGATGGCCTGGAATGACGATACCAATCTGGTTTCACGCGGTGGGCTGGAAGGGCTGAACTTTGTTCAGCAGCAGGCGCAGAAGCTGCTGTGGGAAGGGGGAGTTCTGGTCGACGGCGGGCTGGAAGCGCTGCGTCGGCTGGATGATGAATTGATTATTCGCCATCTTAGCCCCGGCGGCAGCGCCGACCTGCTGGCGGTCACCTGGTTCCTGTATGGTTTCCCTGCCGGGGAGCTATTTCTGCATTAATCACCCGTTTGACCTCAGTGAATCGTCCCGGATTGACCGTAAATGGCCGCTCCGGGCTTTCAACTCTCTCTTCTCGCTACTCAACGGCAAATTCCCGGCACAATCTTATAGTTTTTACTGATATCGGCGGCCGTTTGTCATAAATTTCTAATTATCGGTGTTTTTGAGTAGCGGCTCATCGACGGGCTGGTTACTCTGAAAACAATTTACGTAGTGTTAACAAAAGAGAATAGCTATGCATGATGCACTAATCCGCGTGGCCATCGCGGGCGCGGGCGGTCGGATGGGACGACAGTTAATTCAGGCGGTACAGCAAATGGAAGGCGCGGCGCTTGGCGCGGCTCTGGAGCGAGAAGGCTCCTCCCTGCTCGGTAGCGATGCGGGCGAGCTGGCGGGTACAGGCAAGTCAGGCGTCGTGGTGCAAAGCAGCCTTGAAGCGGTAAAAGACGATTTTGACGTGTTCATCGATTTCACCCGCCCGGAAGGCACGCTAAACCATCTCGCATTTTGCCGTCAACACGGTAAAGGAATGGTGATTGGCACCACCGGTTTTGATGACGCCGGAAAACAGGCGATTCGCGACGCTTCGCAGGATATCGCTATCGTGTTTGCCGCTAACTTCAGCGTTGGCGTTAACGTGATGCTTAAGCTGCTGGAGAAGGCGGCAAAGGTGATGGGCGACTATACCGATATTGAAATTATCGAAGCGCATCATCGTCACAAAGTGGATGCGCCATCAGGTACGGCGCTGGCGATGGGCGAGGCGATTGCCGGCGCGCTGGATAAAGATTTGAAGGAGTGCGCGGTCTACAGTCGTGAAGGCCATACCGGAGAACGCGTACCTGGCACTATTGGTTTTGCGACCGTGCGCGCCGGGGATATCGTCGGTGAACATACGGCGATGTTTGCTGATATCGGAGAGCGCGTGGAAATCACCCACAAGGCTTCCAGCCGGATGACTTTTGCTAACGGCGCTGTTCGCTCGGCTTTATGGCTGAAAGGTAAGAAAAGTGGTCTTTTTGATATGCGTGATGTGCTTGAACTGAACTCTTTATAATGATTATTACCCATCGTGATGTGGTTATTGCATTCAATAAGTAATTGATTGCAAGGGGCAATGATTTATTGCCCTTTTTTATTTTTCCATTTTGATGTCATTTTTATTGTTAAGTCATCAAAATTAGATGTTATCTACCTTGTTTTTGTTGTTTTATTGTAAATTTTGACCATTCGGTCTACTTTCTTCTTCCCGGTGCGCTGATTTTACAATCAACCGCCTCCGCAAGCGTTTTCCCAGGCTAGTTAGTTGATCTTTTTGCCCATTAAGACGGGTATTAATGAATAGTCGCCTGAAAGATGATTAAAAATATCCGCTTTAAGTTGACTTTTACCGACCATCTCTCCAGAATGCCGCCGTTTGCCAAAATTCTGCGGGCAACAGATTTGCATTGATTCAGATCTATATTATGAATTAATATGCAAATAAAGTGAGTGGATATTCTCTGGAGGGTGTTTTGATTAAGTCAGCGCTATTGGTTCTGGAAGACGGAACCCAGTTTCACGGTCGGGCCATAGGGGCAACAGGTTCGGCGGTTGGGGAAGTCGTTTTCAATACTTCAATGACCGGTTATCAAGAAATCCTCACTGATCCTTCCTATTCCCGCCAAATCGTCACTTTAACTTATCCCCATATCGGCAACGTCGGCACCAATGCCGCCGATGAAGAGTCTTCTCAGGTACATGCACAGGGTCTGGTTATTCGCGATCTGCCGCTGATTGCCAGCAACTTCCGCAATACTGAAGACCTTTCTTCTTATCTGAAGCGCCATAACATCGTGGCAATTGCTGATATCGATACCCGTAAGCTGACCCGTCTGCTGCGTGAAAAAGGCGCGCAGAACGGCTGCATCATTGCCGGCGACAGCCCGGACGCGCAGCTGGCGCTGGAAAAAGCGAAAGCGTTCCCGGGCCTCAACGGTATGGATCTGGCGAAGGAAGTGACTACCGCAGAAACCTACAGCTGGACGCAGGGTAGCTGGACTCTGGCGGGCGACCTGCCGGAAGCGAAAGCGGAAAGCGAGCTGCCGTTCCACGTGGTGGCATACGATTTCGGCGCCAAGCGCAACATTCTGCGCATGCTGGTGGACCGCGGCTGCCGTTTGACGGTGGTGCCGGCGCAGACCTCTGCCGAAGATGTGCTGAAAATGAATCCGGACGGTATCTTCCTGTCCAACGGCCCAGGCGATCCGGCGCCTTGTGATTACGCTATCGATGCGATTACGAAGTTTCTGCAAACCGATATTCCGGTATTCGGCATCTGCCTCGGCCATCAGCTGCTGGCGCTGGCGAGCGGCGCGAAAACCGTGAAGATGAAGTTTGGCCACCACGGCGGCAACCATCCGGTAAAAGATATTGATAATAACGTGGTGATGATCACCGCGCAGAACCACGGTTTTGCAGTTGATGAAGCCTCTATGCCAGCCAACCTGCGCGTGACCCACAAGTCGCTGTTCGACGGCACCCTGCAGGGGATTCATCGTACCGACAAACCGGCATTCAGCTTCCAGGGACACCCGGAGGCGAGCCCCGGCCCGCACGATGCCGCGCCGCTGTTCGATCATTTTATCGAGTTAATTGAGTTCTACCGTCAGTCCGCGAAATAATCAGGAGTAAAAGAGCAATGCCAAAACGTACAGATATAAAAAGTATCCTGATTCTGGGCGCGGGCCCGATTGTTATCGGTCAGGCGTGCGAGTTTGACTACTCTGGCGCTCAGGCGTGTAAAGCGCTGCGTGAAGAGGGCTACCGCGTCATTCTGGTGAACTCCAACCCGGCCACTATCATGACCGACCCGGAAATGGCCGATGCCACCTACATCGAGCCGATTCACTGGGAAGTGGTGCGCAAGATCATTGAGAAAGAGCGCCCGGATGCGGTTCTGCCGACCATGGGCGGCCAGACGGCGCTGAACTGCGCGCTGGAGCTGGAGCGTCAGGGCGTGCTGGCCGAATTCGGCGTGACCATGATTGGCGCCACCGCCGATGCGATTGATAAAGCGGAAGACCGTCGTCGCTTCGATGTGGCGATGAAGAAAATCGGCCTCGATACCGCGCGCTCCGGGATCGCACATACCATGGAAGAAGCGCTGGCGGTTGCCGCTGAAGTTGGCTTCCCGTGCATCATCCGTCCATCCTTTACCATGGGCGGCACCGGCGGCGGTATCGCCTACAACCGCGAAGAGTTTGAAGAAATCTGCGAGCGCGGTCTGGATCTGTCGCCAACCAACGAACTGCTGATTGATGAATCACTGATCGGCTGGAAAGAGTACGAGATGGAAGTGGTGCGTGATAAAAACGACAACTGCATCATCGTCTGCTCTATCGAAAACTTCGACGCCATGGGCATTCATACCGGCGACTCTATCACCGTCGCGCCGGCGCAGACCCTGACCGATAAAGAGTACCAAATCATGCGTAACGCCTCGATGGCGGTACTGCGTGAAATCGGTGTGGAAACCGGCGGTTCCAACGTCCAGTTCTCGGTGAACCCGAAAGATGGTCGCCTGATCGTTATCGAAATGAACCCACGCGTATCGCGTTCATCGGCGCTGGCCTCGAAAGCCACCGGCTTCCCGATCGCCAAAGTTGCCGCCAAGCTGGCGGTAGGCTACACCCTCGACGAGCTGATGAACGATATCACCGGCGGCCGTACTCCGGCGTCGTTCGAGCCGTCCATCGACTACGTAGTCACCAAAATTCCACGCTTTAACTTCGAGAAATTCGTTGGCGCTAACGACCGCCTGACCACCCAGATGAAATCAGTGGGTGAAGTGATGGCGATTGGTCGTACCCAGCAGGAGTCCCTGCAGAAAGCCCTGCGCGGCCTCGAAGTGGGCGCCACCGGTTTCGACCCGAAAGTGAGCCTTGATGACCCGGAAGCGCTGACTAAAATCCGCCGCGAGCTTAAAGACGCTGGCGCGGAGCGTATCTGGTACATCGCTGACGCTTTCCGCGCCGGTCTGTCCGTTGACGGCGTCTTCAACCTGACCAATATCGACCGCTGGTTCCTGGTGCAGATTGAAGAGCTGGTGCGTCTGGAAGAGAAAGTGGCCGAAGTGGGTATTACCGGCCTCGATGCCGACTTCCTGCGTCAGCTCAAGCGTAAAGGCTTTGCCGATGCGCGTCTGGCGAAGCTGGCGGGCGTACGCGAAGCGGAAATCCGCAAGCTGCGCGACCAGTATGACCTGCACCCGGTCTACAAGCGCGTGGATACCTGCGCGGCGGAATTTGCTACCGACACCGCCTATATGTACTCCACATATGAAGATGAGTGCGAAGCCAATCCATCCGTTGACCGCGACAAAATCATGGTGCTCGGCGGCGGCCCGAACCGTATCGGCCAGGGTATCGAGTTCGACTACTGCTGCGTCCATGCCTCCCTGGCGCTGCGCGAAGACGGCTACGAGACCATTATGGTCAACTGTAACCCGGAAACCGTCTCTACCGACTACGACACCTCCGACCGTCTCTACTTCGAGCCGGTGACCCTGGAAGACGTGCTGGAAATCGTGCGCATCGAGAAGCCGAAAGGCGTTATCGTGCAGTACGGCGGCCAGACGCCGCTGAAGCTGGCGCGCGCGCTGGAAGCGGCAGGCGTACCGGTTATCGGTACCAGCCCGGACGCTATCGACCGCGCGGAAGACCGTGAGCGCTTCCAGCACGCGGTTGACCGCCTGAAGCTGAAGCAGCCTGCAAACGCCACCGTCACCGCTATTGAACAAGCGGTGGAGAAGGCGAAAGAGATTGGCTACCCGCTGGTGGTGCGCCCGTCCTACGTTCTCGGCGGCCGGGCGATGGAAATCGTCTACGACGAAATCGACCTGCGTCGCTACTTCCAGACCGCCGTCAGCGTCTCCAACGATGCGCCGGTGCTGCTGGACCGCTTCCTTGACGATGCGGTTGAAGTCGACGTTGACGCTATCTGCGACGGTGAAATGGTGCTGATTGGCGGCATTATGGAGCACATTGAGCAGGCGGGCGTGCACTCAGGTGACTCCGCCTGTTCCCTGCCGGCCTACACCCTGAGCCAGGAAATTCAGGATGTGATGCGTGAGCAGGTGCAGAAGCTGGCCTTTGAGCTGCAGGTACGCGGCCTGATGAACGTGCAGTTCGCGGTCAAAAACAACGAAGTCTACCTGATTGAGGTTAACCCGCGCGCGGCGCGTACCGTACCGTTCGTGTCGAAAGCCACCGGCGTACCGCTGGCGAAAGTCGCGGCGCGCGTGATGGCAGGCAAAACGCTGGCTCAGCAGGGCGTCACTAAAGAGATCATCCCGCCGTACTACTCGGTGAAAGAGGTGGTACTGCCGTTTAACAAATTCCCGGGCGTTGACCCGCTGTTAGGGCCAGAAATGCGCTCTACCGGTGAAGTCATGGGCGTGGGCCGCACCTTCGCGGAAGCGTTCGCCAAGGCGCAGCTGGGCAGCAACTCGACGATGAAGAAACAGGGACGCGCGCTGCTCTCCGTACGCGAAGGCGACAAAGAGCGCGTGGTGGATCTGGCGGCAAAACTGCTGAAGTTCGGCTTCGAGCTGGATGCCACCCACGGTACCGCGATTGTGCTGGGCGAAGCCGGTATCAATCCGCGTCTGGTGAACAAAGTGCATGAAGGCCGTCCGCACATTCAGGATCGTATCAAGAATGGCGAATATACCTACATCATCAACACCACCGCAGGCCGTCAGGCGATTGAAGACTCCAAGCTGATTCGCCGTAGCGCCCTGCAGTATAAGGTGCACTACGACACCACGCTGAACGGCGGTTTCGCTACCGCAATGGCGCTGAATGCCAACGCGATGGAGAAAGTGACGTCGGTGCAGGAAATGCACGCGCAGATTAAAAAGTAATTTCATCTGCGGATAAAGCGCCTCCGGTGTTCAGCGCCGGAGGCGCTTTTTTTTGCGTTGCGATAATTTTTGGCTGAATAAAAGTGACTATCCTTGCTGGAATTAATCTCTCACTTTCACAAATGCAATCAGGGATGGATGTATGGCAATTCTGTTATTTGACTGGGGCGGCAGCGCGATTAAATACGGTATCTGGCAGCAGGGCGCGTTAACCGATACTGCGGCTATCAAGACGCCAGCCAGCTGGCCATAAATGAAGACGCTGCTGCTGAACATCTGCCAGCAGTTTCAGCAGCGCTATGATATTGAGGGGGTCTCCGTCAGCTCGCCGGGAAGCGTTGATGATCGGCGTGGGATTATTGGCGGACTGAGCGCTATTCCTTATATCCATCACTTTGCCATTGTCGATGAGCTGACGGCATTGTTCGCGCTCCCGGTATGCATTGAGAACGACGCCAATTCCGCCGGCATCGCTGAAGCGGCGCTGGGCGCAGGCCGCGACTATCAACATGTGCTGTTTGTGATCGTTGGTTCCGGCGTGGGCGGCGCCATTGTTGAAAACAAAGTCCTGCGACGCGGCAGCCACCGCTATGCCGGGGAGTTTGGTCTGATGACGCTTCACGACGGACAAACCTTTAGCGAGCTGGCGACCGCCGTGGCGATGGCGCGACGCTATGCGCAGCGAATGTCTCTGGCAGCAGATTCGGTCTCGGGCGCGGACGTTTTTCGCCTGGCGGAGGAAGGCGACGATATTGCCCGTCAGGAAGTGGCGCTGTTTTATCACTGGATGGCGGTAGGCTTACTCAATTTGCAGGTGTGCTACGACCCTGACTGTCTGATTATCGGCGGCGGCATCTCCGCCAGCGATAAGATTTTAAGCGGCATTAAGCAACGCCTGGCTGAACTGGCAAATGAAAAAGCGTTAACGGAATTTCTACCGCACGTGGTGTTCTGCCAGTACCGCAACGAGGCTAACCTGATCGGCGCGGCGGTGAACTTCGAACAAAAACAGGGGGCTCGGCGCTAACAGACCACTTCAGAGAGTTCTGGTTTTCTCTCCCCAGTCAGTCAGCTAGCCTAAAGTGGTTAGGGTGATAATGAATATGACTGAATAACGGGAGAGAAACATCATGCACTATAAGCCACTCACCGCTGCTATTTTTGCCGCTGCCGCACTTTTCACCGTGGCCGGCTGTTCATCTAATCAGTCGCTAAAAACGACCGACGGCAAAACTATTGTCACCGATGGCAAACCGCAGGTGGATGACGACACCGGTCTGGTGTCCTACAAAAACGCGGAAACCGGCCGTACCGAGCAGATCAATCGTGATCAGGTGAAGTCTATGGACGAGCTGGATAACTAAGCGTTATTCATGGCCCCGTACCGCGGGGTCACGCCTGTCTTGCCGATCCACACCCTGAATGAGAGATAAATCACACATATCATTGTAAGCGATTCAATTAACTGTCTACACTCTTGCTGATTACAACAAGAGCTAACGCAGGCTAATCAATGATCCTCATAATTTATGCGCACCCTTATCCGCAGCACTCGCATGCGAATAAGCGGATGCTTGAGCAGGCAGGGACGCTTGATGGCGTAGAGATACGCTCCCTCTATCAACTTTACCCCGATTTTAATATTGATATCGCCGCCGAGCAGGCTGCGCTGGTCCGTGCCGATCTGGTTATCTGGCAGCATCCGATGCAGTGGTACAGCGTGCCGCCGCTGCTGAAGCTGTGGATGGATAAGGTGCTTTCGCACGGTTGGGCGTACGGGCATAACGGTATCGCGCTGCGCGGTAAATCGCTGATGTGGGCGGTGACCACCGGCGGTGGCGAAAGCCACTTTGATATTGGTTCTTTCCCCGGCTTTGACGTTCTGGCACAGCCGCTGCAGGCGACCGGCCTGTACTGCGGCATGAAATGGCTGCCGCCGTTCGCGATGCATTGCACCTTTATTTGCGATGACGAAACCCTTCAGGCGCAGGCGCGCCGCTACCGGCAACGCTTAATTGAATGGCAGGAGGCGCACAATAATGGATAGTCATACGCTGATACAGGCGCTCATTTATTTAGGATCAGCCGCGCTGATCGTGCCGATTGCCGTGCGTCTTGGTCTGGGGTCGGTGCTCGGCTATTTAATTGCCGGCTGTATTATTGGCCCGTGGGGGCTGAGGTTAGTTACCGACGCCCAAGCAATTTTGCACTTTGCGGAAATTGGCGTGGTGCTGATGCTTTTTGTTATCGGCCTCGAGCTGGATCCCCAGCGTTTGTGGAAACTGCGCGCCTCGGTGTTCGGCGGCGGAGCGCTGCAGATGGTGGTCTGCGGCGTGCTGATCGGCCTGTTCTGCATGTTGCTTGGCCTGCGCTGGCAGGTTGCTGAGTTAATTGGCATGACGCTGGCGCTCTCCTCAACGGCGATTGCCATGCAGGCGATGAACGAGCGTAACCTGACGGTAACCCAACTGGGCCGAAGCGCCTTTGCGGTGCTGCTGTTTCAGGATATCGCGGCGATTCCACTGGTGGCGATGATCCCGCTGCTGGCGGCGAGCGGCGGATCGACGACGCTGGGGGCGTTTGCGCTCTCGGCGCTGAAAGTCGCCGGCGCGCTGGCGCTGGTGGTGGCTCTCGGACGCTATCTGACCCGACCAATGCTGCGTTTTGTCGCGCGCTCTGGCCTGCGCGAAGTGTTCAGCGCCGTGGCCCTGTTCCTGGTATTTGGCTTCGGACTGCTGCTGGAAGAGGTGGGGCTATCGATGGCGATGGGAGCATTCCTGGCCGGGGTGCTGCTGGCGAGCTCGGAGTACCGTCACGCGCTGGAAAGCGATATTGAACCGTTTAAGGGGCTGCTGTTGGGGCTGTTTTTTATCGGCGTCGGGATGTCTATCGACTTCGGTACCCTGGTGACCCATCCGCTGCGGATCCTGATTTTGCTGGTGGGATTCCTGGTGATTAAATCCCTGATGCTGTGGCTGATCGCCAGGCCTTTGGGCGTGCCGCGCGCCCAGCGCCGCTGGTTTGCGGTGCTGCTGGGGCAGGGGAGTGAATTTGCCTTTGTGGTCTTCGGTGCGGCACAGATGGCCGATGTCCTGGATAGCGAGTGGGCGAAGGCGTTGACCCTGGCGGTGGCCCTATCGATGGCGGCAACGCCAATCCTGCTGGTGCTGCTGACCCGCCTGGAGAAATCCGCCAGCGGTCAGGAACGCGAAGCGGATGAAATTGATGAAGAGCAGCCGCGGGTGATTATCGCCGGCTTCGGTCGTTATGGGCAGATTGCCGGCCGCGTACTGCTCTCCAGCGGCGTGAAGATGGTGATTCTCGATCACGATCCGGACCACGTCGATACCCTGCGTAAGTTTGATATGAAGGTGTTCTACGGCGATGCGACGCGGGTGGATCTGCTGGAGTCGGCGGGGGCGGAAAAAGCGGAAGTGTTGATTAACGCTATCGACGATCCGCAGACTAACCTGCAGCTGGCGGAACTGGCGAAAGAGCATTTCCCGCATCTGCAGATCATCTCCCGCGCTCGCGATGTCGATCATTACATCAAGCTGCGCCAGGCCGGGGTAGACGCGCCGGAGCGTGAAACCTTTGAAGCGGCGCTGAAGTCCGGGCGTATGACGCTGGAGGCGCTGGGGCTGGGAGCGTACGAAGCGCGCGAGCGTGCCGATCTGTTCCGTCGCTTCAACCTGCAAATGGTCGAAGAGATGGTGGCGATGGCGGAAAACGACGCGGCTTCCCGGGTGGCGGTATTCAAACGCACCAGCGATATGCTGACCGGCATTATCAATGAAGACCGCAATCATCTGTCGTTGGTTCAGCGTCACGGCTGGCAAGGAACGGAAGAGGGAAGGCATACCGGCGACCTGGCCGATGAGCCGCAAAATAAACCCTCGGCATGAGGTAAACTCAGAGTGTTAAGTTAGGTTTACAAGTAACATTTTGTTTTCAATTTAAATCCTCTGCTGGCGGCTCACGGAGCTTACGTGGGCCCGTCAGCAGATCTTAAAATTTTCCGATTCTTTACTCTTCGCCCAGTCGACGAAGTATTACGCTTTCCGTATAGTGGCGGCAATTTTTGCATCTGGGAATTATTCAATGATCAGTCTGATTGCGGCGTTAGCGGTAGATCGCGTCATTGGTATGGAAAACGCCATGCCATGGAGCCTGCCTGCCGATCTCGCCTGGTTTAAGCGCAATACCTTAAACAAACCGGTAGTGATGGGCCGCCTTACCTGGGAGTCCATCGGTCGTCCGTTACCGGGACGTAAAAATATCGTTATTAGCAGCCAGCCCGGGACTGACGATCGCGTGCAGTGGGTCAAATCCGTCGATGAAGCCATTGCCGCCTGCGGCGACGTGGAAGAGATGATGGTGATCGGCGGCGGTCGCGTATATGAACAGTTCCTGCCGAAAGCGCATAAGCTCTATCTGACGCATATTGATGCGGAAGTGGAGGGCGATACTCATTTCCCGGATTACGATCCGGATGAGTGGGAGTCGGTATTCAGCGAGTTTCACGACGCCGATGCGCAGAATTCCCATAGCTACTGCTTTGAGATTCTGGAGCGCCGCTAAGATATTCCCCGGTGGCTGATGCCCACCGGGGCTACTTTTCTCAGGAGGCGATCGCCTCGCCTTCATCAAGATTTGCCTGCCGGTTTGACGGCTGCGTAAACCAGGTTTTATCTTCCCAGCGCAGACAGGTGAGATCGCCGCCCCAGCAGCAGCCGGTATCCAGCGCGTAAATGCCTTCTGGCGTACCTTTTCCTTCCAGTGAAGCCCAATGACCAAAGGCAATACTGTACTTGCTGGCCACCGGGCCGGGAATGGCAAACCACGGCTTGAGCGGCGCGGGCGCGTTTTCCGGCGACTCTTTGGCATACATATCCAGCTGCCCGTTCGGGAAACAGTAGCGCATGCGGGTAAAGGCGTTGGAGATAAAGCGCAGACGCGCCAGGCCGCTGAGCTCATTGCTCCAGTTGTTCGGCATATCGCCATACATTGCGTCGAGGAAGAACGGGTAGGAATCGCTGGCGAGTACGGCTTCGACGTCGCGGGCGCACTGCTTAGCGGTTTCCAGATCCCACTGCGGGGTAATCCCGGCATGGGCCATGACCAGCTTCTTCTCTTCATCAACTTGCATCAAGGGCTGACGACGCAGCCAGTTGAGCAGATCGTCGGCATCCGACGCTTCAAGCAGCGATTTCAGACGATCTTTTGGTTTGTTGCGGCTAATGCCCGCAAACACCGCCAGCAGGTGTAAGTCGTGATTGCCCAGCACGATACGTACGCTATCGCCAAGCTGTTTCACGAAACGCAGTACTTCGAGCGAACCGGGGCCGCGTGCGACCAGATCGCCCGTTAACCACAGCGTATCAACCTCAGGGTTAAACTCCACCTGTTCTAATAATGCGATCAGTTCATCGTAGCAACCGTGAACATCGCCAATAAGGTATGTAGACATTGTTTTAATGGATGAGAGTTGGTACTGCGAGACGGAAAACAGGGATTTCGATGGAGAACGGCACGCCGTTCACATCGATCATTTCATAATGACCCTGCATGGTGCCCAGCGGCGTTTCAATCACCGCGCCGCTGGTATATTGATATTCGCCGCCGGCTGGAATATGCGGCTGCTCGCCGACCACGCCTTCACCCTGAACTTCGGTCTCACGACCGTGGCCGTTGGTGATAAGCCAGTAGCGACCAAGAAGCTGAACCTGAGTCCGCCCCAGATTGCGAATAGTGACGGTATAAGCGAAGACGTAGCGCTCCTCTTCCGGAGAAGATTGCGATTCGATATAGACGCTTTGCACCTGTACACAAACTCGGGGCGAATTAATCATGGTTAGCTCTCCTTGGTGGGCGCGTTCTCAGATAACCAGTTAGCTAGCTGACAGTATTGCGCCACGGAAATATTCTCTGCGCGTTTTGCCGGGTCGATACCCAGTTCGGTCAACACCTCAACGCTGAACAGATTACCGAGACTATTGCGGATTGTTTTCCGACGCTGGTTAAACGCTTCGGTGGTGATCCGGCTCAGCACGCGCACTTCTTTCACCGGATGCGGCAGCGTGCGGTGAGGCACCAGGCGCACGACGGCGGAATCAACTTTAGGTGGTGGCGTAAAGGCGCTCGGCGGGACTTCAAGTACCGGGATAATCTGGCAGTAGTACTGCGCCATTACGCTTAGTCGACCATACGCCTTACTGTTCGGCCCGGCAACCAGACGATTGACCACCTCTTTCTGCAGCATGAAGTGCATGTCGGCAATGGCATCAGTATAGCTGAACAGATGGAACATCAGCGGGGTCGAGATGTTGTACGGCAGGTTGCCGAACACGCGCAGCGGCTGACCCAGATTCTGCGACAGCTCGCCGAAATTCATGGTCATCGCATCCTGCTGATAAATCGTCAGCTTAGGTCCGAGGAACGGATGCGTTTGCAGACGGGCTGCCAGGTCACGATCCAGCTCGATAACGGTCAGCTGGTCGAGGCGTTCACCAACCGGTTCGGTCAGCGCGGCGAGGCCCGGGCCGATTTCAACCATCGCCTGGCCTTTTTGTGGATTGATGGCCGAGACAATGCTGTCGATCACAAACCGATCGTTAAGAAAGTTTTGCCCGAAACGTTTACGGGCTAAGTGGCCCTGATGGACTCTATTATTCATTGAGTATTAACAATCATTTTGATGGCGAGATTAAGCGCCGTGATAAAACTGCCGACTTCCGCTTTCCCCTGGCCCGCAAGTTCAAGCGCGGTACCGTGGTCAACGGAAGTGCGAATAAATGGTAAACCGAGCGTAATATTCACGCCGCGGCCAAAGCCCTGGTATTTTAGCACGGGCAGGCCCTGATCGTGATACATCGCGAGCACGGCGTCGGCATGGTCGAGATATTTTGGCTGAAACAGAGTGTCTGCCGGAAGCGGGCCGCTAAGATTCATGCCCTTTGCGCGCATCTCTTCCAGTACCGGAATAATGGTATCGATCTCTTCGGTACCCATATGGCCGCCTTCACCCGCGTGTGGATTCAGGCCGCAAACCAGTACGTGCGGGTCATTGATACCAAATTTGGTGCGCAGGTCATGGTGCAGGATGGTGATGATTTCCCGCAGCAGCTCGGGCGTAATCGCATCGCTTATCGCTTTTAATGGCAGGTGGGTCGTTACCAGCGCCACGCGCAGCTCTTCAGTCGCCAGCATCATAACGACTTTACTGGCTTGCGAACGCTCTTCGAAAAACTCGGTATGTCCGGTAAAGGCGATCCCGGCGTCGTTGATAATGCCCTTGTGCACCGGCCCGGTAATGAGCGCGGCGAATTCGCCGTTCAGACAGCCATCGCAGGCGCGGGCCAGCGTCTCCACCACGTAGCCGCCGTTGCTGACGTTGAGCACGCCTGGCTCAACCGGCGCATTGAGCGCGACGGGAAGAAGCGTCAGGGTGCCTGCGCGCTGCGGGGTAGCGGGACCGGTAGGATCGTAAGGCAGAAGCGATAAAGGAAGACCGAGCAGCTTTGCCCGGTCGGTTAACAGAGCGCCATCGGCGCAAATGACCAGCTCTACCGGCCAGTCGCGCTGCGCAAGCTGCACCACGAGGTCGGGGCCAATCCCGGCGGGTTCACCGGGAGTGATAACAACGCGATTCATACACTTCATCCTTCAGGCGCTCTCTTACTGGCTACGCTTCGTCGCCCCAGTCACAGACCGGGGCGATTCGCTAAGCCGCCTCGATACACCCTGAGTGATGTTGTGTATGAGGCTTATGCGATTAGTTGCTCAGCACCTTAACGTAGGCGCTGGCGCGCTGCTCCTGCATCCAGACCGCCGTTTCTTCAGAGAATTTACGGTTCATCAGCATGCGGTAAGCGCGATCTTTCTGCGCCGCGTCGGTTCTGTCGACGTTGCGGGTATCCAGCAGTTCAATCAGGTGCCAGCCGAAGGATGAGTGAACCGGGGCGCTGGTCTGGCCTTTGTTAAGGCGCAGGATCGCGTCGCGGAATGCCGGATCGAAGATATCCGGCGTCGCCCAGCCTAAATCGCCGCCCTGGTTAGCAGAGCCCGGATCTTCAGAGAACTCTTTCGCCGCTTTAGCGAAGGTGGTTTTGCCGCTCTTAATGTCAGCCGCTATCTGTTCCAGCTTCGCCCGAGCCTGCGCGTCGTTCATAATCGGCGACGGTTTCAGCAGGATGTGGCGAGCGTGAACTTCGGTTACGGAGATATTCTGACTGCCGCCGCGCATATCGTTAATTTTCAGGATATGGAAGCCAACGCCGGAACGAATCGGTCCCACCACATCGCCTTTTTTCGCCGTGCTCAGCGCCTGGGCGAAAATACCCGGCAGTTCCTGAATTCGGCCCCAGCCCATCTGGCCGCCTTTCAGCGCCTGCTGGTCGGCAGAGTAGGTAATCGCCAGTTTGCCGAAGTCCGCGCCGCTGCGCGCCTGCTCAACCACAGAGTTTGCCTGGTCCTGAGCTTCGGCAACTTGCTCTGAAGTTGGGTTTTCCGGCAGCGGGATCAGAATATGGCTGAGGTTTAGCTCGGTGCTGGCGTCGTTCTGATCGCCAATCTGTTTTGCCAGCGTTTCAACTTCCTGCGGCAGAACGGTGATACGGCGACGAACTTCATTATTACGCACTTCCGAAATCAGCATCTCTTTGCGGATCTGATTGCGGTAGGTGTTGTAGTTAATACCGTCATAGGCCAGACGGCTGCGCATCTGATCCATGGTCATGTTGTTTTGTCTGGCGATATTAGCAATAGCCTGGTCGAGCTGATCGTCGGAGATCTTCACGCCCATTTTCTGGCCCATCTGCAGGACTATCTGATCCATGATCAGACGCTCAAGGATCTGATGACGCAGAGTTGCATCATCCGGCAGCTGCTGCCCGGCCTGGCCGGCGTTAAGTTTTACCGATTGCATCAAGCCATTGACGTCGCTTTCCAGAACAACGCCATTATTGACGACAGCCGCTACTTTATCGACAACCTGTGGGGCAGCGAAACTGGTATTCGCGATCATGGCGATACCGAGAAGCAGCGTTTTCCAGTTCTTCATACTTTTTCCATTTCAATTAACCGCAATTGCGGATTACGTTTTAAACCAGCCACATCACAGGGAGCTCTGGTACGGTAAAATGTTCGAACGCAGCATCTGCTGGGTGCCGAGACCGTAATTGGAGCTCAGGCCGCGCAGCTCAATGTTAAAGCCGAAGGTGTTGTCGTATTTGCTTTCGCTGTTGCCGTTATCCCAGCCGTTGATCTTACGTTCATAGCCGACGCGGATAGCGTAACAGCAGGAGCTATACTGCACCCCTAACATCTGGTTCGCTGACTTTCTGGTATTCGTGTCGTAGTAATATGCCCCGACGACTGCCCAACGATCGACGATTGGCCAGCTGGCAGTCATCCCTACCTGCGAAATACCATCTTTATACTGCTTAGCGTTGGAATAAGACGGCAGAGTTGCCTGAATGTATTCCGGGCTCGCATAGCGGTAGTTAAGCTGTACTAAACGGTTTTCATCGCGACGATATTCCACGGTTCCGCTGCTGGTTGCAACGTTATCCAGACGCGTATCGTACTGAATTCCCCCGCGTAAACCCCAGTTATCGGTGATGCGCCAGTAGGTATCGCCAGCCCATACCAGCGAGCCCCGCGTGTCGTTGTTCTCCCAGTTGATGTTGTCGTCACCGGTACGCGACTCGGTGAAATAGTAGATTTGACCAACGGAAATATTAAAACGTTCAACGGCGGCGGCATCATAAACGCGAGATGTGACGCCGGTAGATACCTGGTTGGCAGAGGCAATGCGGTCGAGGCCGCTGTAGGCACGATCGCGGAACAGGCCGCTGTAGTCCGACTGCAGCAGCGTTGAGTCGTAGCTGCCGATTTTGCTCTGGTCACGATACGGGATATACAGATACTGCATACGCGGTTCAAGCGTCTGGGTAAAGTTCTCCTGCATGTCGCGCTCGAAAACCATTTTGCCATCGACTTTAAACTGCGGCATTACGCGGTTAACCGAGTCTTTATAGTCGGTACTGTTAGCCGCGTTGTAGCTATCAAGGTTGCTTTGCTGGTAATGGGTTGCCAGCAGTTTTGCCTCGGTATTGATGCTTCCCCAGCCGTTAGACAGCGGCAGGTTGATGGTCGGCTCGAAATGAAGACGGGTCGCTTCCGGCATTCTGCTGTTCGAGTTAACAAAATGCACCGCCTGGCCATAAAAATGGGTATCGAACGGGCCGACATCGTTCTGGTAGTAGTTCACGTCCAGCTGCGGCTCGGCGGAATAGGCGTTGCTTGAGTCGCGGTTAAAGACCTGGAACTGCTTAGTCGATACGGTGGCGTCAAAGTTCTGATTCGCATAGCCCGCGCTGAGTTTCTGCGTGGCGTAGCCGTCGGTACTGGAACCGTATTTGGAACTGAAATCGTTAAAGTAATCCGGGTCGCTGACTTTGGTGTAGTCGGCGCTCAGGCGCCATACCTGATCGATGACGCCGGAATGGTTCCAGTAGAACAGCCAGCGGCGGCTGTTGCTATCGCCGGAGTGATCGTCCTGATAAATTTTATCCGACGGCAGGTAATCGAACTCGAACAAGCCGGCTCCGGCTCGGGTCAGATAGCGGAATTCATTTTCCCACATCACGCCGCCGCGCTTGCTCATATAGTGCGGGGTGATAGTGGCATCAAAGTTAGGCGCGATATTCCAGTAATAAGGAAGATAGAATTCTGCGCCGTTTTTGGTGCTGTACTTCGCATTCGGGATCAGGAAGCCTGAACGACGCTTGTCGCCCACCGGCAGCTGCAGGTAGGGACTATAAAAAATCGGTACGGAGCCGAGCTTGAAGCGCGCGTTCCAGATTTCGGCGACCTGTTCTTCGCGGTCGTGGATAACTTCGCTGCCGACCACGCTCCAGGTGTCAGAGCCAGGCAGACAGGAGGTAAAGGTACCGTTTTCCAGAATGGTATAGCGATTTTCGCCGCGCTGTTTCATCAGATCCGCGGTACCGCGCCCCTGACGGCCAACCATTTGATAATCGCCCTGCCAGACGTTGGTGTCTTTGGTGTTCAGATTGGTCCAGGCTTTTGGCCCTTTGAGGATCACCTGATTGTCGTCATAGTGCACGTTGCCGAGGGCATCAACCGTGCGCACCGGCTGCGGCTGGCCTGCGGCCTGCTGCTGGTGAAGCTGCACCTCGTCGGCCTGCAGTCGGCTGTTCCCCTGATTGATATCAACGTTGCCGGTAAAGACGGCGTTGTCAGGGTAGTTGCCTTTTGCATGATCGGCATCGATCGTCACCGGCAGGTCGTTGGGTTTCCCCTCAACCAAAGGACGATTGTAGCTTGGGACGCCAAGCATACACTGCGTGGCGAGATCGGCAGCAAGGCCTTGCTGGCTATACAAGGCGCTGGCAATCATGGTGGCCAGGAGGCTGGGAATACGTTTTTTCATACGTTGTATTTGTTGTTCCGTCATCGTGTGGCAGCGGCTTGCAAACGGTCAGAGCCTAACTTACTCATCTTAATCGCGCTAGTGTTAATCCTGCCCGTTTCGATCCCGAGCGTTAGGCACCGTGTAGAATGACGAGTATGATAAAGCAAATTATAGGCTATGTCCCACAATTGACCGAGGCGTAAACGCTTTGTAACGTGCGGTCAGATATAGCTTAACTGGCGGCAGAGAGATTGGGGAGTCTATGCAGTATTTGGGTAAAATAATTGGCGTTGCGGTTGCGTTGATGATGGGGGGAGGCTTCTGGGGCGTGGTGCTGGGCTTCTTAGTCGGGCATATGTTTGACCGCGCACGTAGTCGCCGGCTGAATGTTTTTGCCAACCAGCAGGAGCGTCAATCGCTGTTTTTCTCCACCACTTTTGAAGTGATGGGGCATCTGACCAAATCTAAAGGGCGCGTCACCGAGGCCGATATTCATGTCGCCAATTTGCTGATGGATCGGATGAATCTTCACGGTGAAGCGCGTACCGCCGCACAGCATGCGTTTCGGGTCGGAAAATCAGACAATTATCCTCTGCGCGAAAAAATGCGCCAGCTGCGCAGCGTCTGTTTCGGACGGTTTGATTTAATTCGGATGTTTCTGGAAATTCAGCTGCAGGCGGCTTTCGCCGACGGCGACCTGCATCCTAACGAGCGTGACGTGCTGTTTGTGATTGCCGATGAGCTGGGTATTTCCCGCGCTCAGTTCGAGCAATTTTTGCGCATGATGCAGGGAGGGGCGCAGTTTGGCGGCGGGTCCCAGCAGCAATCTTACGGCCAGCGCGGTGGTAACGCAGGCTGGCAGCAGGCGCAGCGCGGGCCAACCCTCGAAGATGCCTGCAACGTACTGGGGGTAAAACCGACCGACGATGCCGCCACCGTCAAGCGCGCTTACCGTAAGCTGATGAGCGAACATCACCCGGATAAACTGGTGGCGAAAGGTTTACCGCCGGAGATGATGGAGATGGCTAAGCAGAAAGCGCAGGAGATCCAGAAAGCCTGGGAGCTGATTAAAGAGCAGCGCGGTTTCTAAACCTCCGGCCTCTCCCGGCCGATGGGAGAGGCGTCATGATACGTTCGCGGCGCGGCGGTACATGCGCCGCGGATGGCCTATCTTGCCGTACAGCATTTCCACTTCCAGAAAACCGATTTCCACGCAGTGCTCCAGATAGCGCCGGGCGGTGGTTTTGCTCAAACCCGCTTCGCTCACCACGTCATCAACCGAAAAGCAGCGTTCTTCTTCGCCGGTAAACAGATTTTGCACCAGCGCCAGCGTTTTTTCCTCAATGCCTTTACTGCCGCTGTCGGCACGATAGTTTTTGGCCTGTAGTTGATACAGCGAATCGACGTTCTGCTGATCGACGATCTTCCATTCACGCTGCTGATCGTAAAACTGCACAAACCGTTCAAGAGACTGGCTCAGGCGCTTCCACGAGACCGGCTTGAGAATGTAGTCGAAAGCGCCGTTACGGATAGCCTGGCTACAGGTTTCCATGTCGCTGGCGGCGGTGATAAATATTACCGAGCAGTTCGCATGGGCCATAATGGGGTCATTCATCAGCGTCACCCCTTTGCCGTCCGGCAGATAGTTATCAAGCAAAACCAGCTGCGGCGGCCTGGCGTTGAGCATATGCCGTGCCTGGCCGAGCGATGCCGCCATGCCGGCCAGCCGCATGCGCGGGTGTTTCTGGATTAGCTCGGCGTGCAGCCGCGCCAGTTCGCTTTCATCTTCGATGATCAGAACATCGATCAGGTCATGATGCATGTTGCGTCTCTTCTTGCGGTTGAGCTGGCCCGTTGGCGGGAATAAACAGCGTAAAAATCGCGCCGCGCGGCGCGTTGTCGGCTACTTCTATCGTACCACCGGCCTGGGTGACATAACGCTCGATAAGGTACAGGCCAATACCGTGATCGCCACGGGTTTTGGTGGTGACGCCGCGTTCAAAAATATGTTCGCGGATCTCCGGGCGAATACCTACGCCGCGGTCGGCGACTTCAATCATCAATTCCCGGGCATTGAGCTGAATCAGGATCTCGACCGGCTCGTGCGGCAGTTCGGCACGCTGGGTGGCTTCGATGGCGTTATCCAGCAGATTACCGATGATAGAGATAAGTTCCGATTCCATTAACGACGGCAGCGGGCGATCGATACGACAGGCCGGGTCAAAGCTTAGCTCAACCCCTTTTTCCCGCGCGCGGGCGGCTTTACCCAGCAGCAGGCCGCACAGCGTTGGTGAATTAAAGTGCGATGAAATAAAGTCCAGCAGCTCCTGGGCATGCTCCGACTGCGCCTGAATATAGCGAATCGCCTCATCGTAGTGCCCCATATGCAGCAGGCCGGAAAGTGTGGTCATACGATTGAGCTGCTCGTGACGCATAATGCGCAGATTATCTACGTAGCGTTTCACCTGGCTGAGCTGGGCGCCAAGGGAGTTTATTTCGTCGCGATCGCGAAAGGTAATTACCCAGCCCTGGAGCGAATTCTCCATCATGATACGCACCCGGCTGGCGAGTACGGTTAGCTGGTTAAAACGGCACAGCTCATCGTGGGTATCGTTTTCGAGCATCTCTCCGCTGGCGAAAAACGGCTGCGGCGTAATGACGCTATCGATTGACTGGCCGCGTAGCTGGTGCGCGGGCTGGCTCAGTCCGAGCAGGCGGCGGGCGGCGTGATTTATCACTTCAATACGTCGGTTATGGTCAATTACGATCACCCCTTCGTATATCGACTCCATCATTGCTTTTTGCTGACGTACCAGCAGGCCAATTTCGCGCGGCTCCAGCGAGAAAATTTGTTTCTTAATGCTGCGGGTAAAATACCAGGAGAAGATAAACAGCGCGATAAGCAGCAGCACCGCGGCGACGAATATATTGACCACTTTTTCCAGCGTAATGCTATCGAGGTAGCTGGTGAGGTAGCCGACGGAGACAATGCCAACCACCCGGCCCTCGTCATCGAAAATCGGCGCTTTGCTGCGCAGGGAAATACCGAGCCCTCCCTGACGGATGGTGGTGGTGCTTTTCCCCTCCAGCACCGGCTGGTTATCGCCGCCAACCAGCCGCGTGCCAACCCACTGCGGATGGACCGAATGAAACAGGTGTACGCCATGCTTGTCGCCAATGACAATAAAGCTGGCGTCGCTGTGGGCGGCAATATTTTGCATAAACGGTTTTATCGCCGACGCATCTTCCCGTGCCACCTGCTGACGTAAGTCCGGCATCAGGGCGATTTCTTCCGCCTGTATTTTCGCCCGGGCGCTCATTTCCTGATAAAGCTGATGGCTGGCGTCAAAATAGTAATAAACGCCCAGTAATGAGAACAGAACTGAGAAAAAGGCAACCAGCGCAATAAACAGCTTAAATTGAAATGAAACCTTCATAAGTATGATGCACAGTATCAGTGATGCGGCACTGTATCATCTTTTACGACGCCGGCATCGTGGCGGAGGGAAACCTGTGAGCGCCCACGTGGGCGTCAGGAAACCACAATTATCCGCTGGCGATGAATTTATCAAGGCCAATTAGCCAATGAATTTAAAAACCTTAAAAACCACGGTAATAAATCAGATAAATATCACATAAATAATAGAAACCATAAAAACCATAGTGACCATTAAAACTTCGTTTTTAATCTGGTGAATCTCACATTAAGTCTGCGCCAGGCCCTCTAACCTGAAAAGTAATAATAACCAGAGGGCTTAAACATGAGCACCACAGACAATGCATTCTCTGCATCCATCGACCCTATTAATACCCCGAAAGCGCCGTTGAAGCAGCGCTGGTGGCATATTCTCGACAACTGGAAAGTGGGTATTATCCCGCTGCCGCTCTTTCTGCTGGCTGGCGGCCTGATAGCCCTGGACTGCCTGGGCGGCAAGCTGCCGAGCGATATCGTCGTTATGGTGGCGACGCTGGCCTTTTTCGGCTTTGCCTGCGGCGAATTTGGTAAACGTCTGCCGGTACTGGGCAAGCTTGGCGCCGCGGCTATTTGTGCGACATTTATACCTTCTGCGCTGGTGCATTACGGCCTGCTGCCGGATGTGGTGGTGGAGTCGACCACCAAATTCTATAAATCGACCAACATTCTTTATTTGTATATCTGCTGCATTATCGTCGGCAGCATTATGAGCATGAACCGCACTACGCTGATTCAGGGCTTTCTGCGGATTTTCTTCCCGATGCTGTGCGGAGAAATCGTCGGTATGGTGGTTGGTGTCGGCGTTGGTACCGCTCTGGGACTGGAGCCGTTTCAGGTGTTCTTCTTTATCGTTCTGCCGATCATGGCCGGTGGCGTAGGTGAGGGGGCCATTCCGCTGTCGATTGGCTACGCTGCGTTGATGCATATGGATCAGGGCGTTGCGCTTGGGCGCGTGCTGCCGATGGTGATGCTGGGTAGCCTGACGGCGATTGTTATCTCCGGCTGTTTGAATCAGCTTGGCAAGCGATTTCCGCATTTGACCGGCGAGGGTCAGCTGATGCCGAACCGTCGCAACGAGACGCACGCTGAAACGCCCGTCGAGGGCAAAATGGATGTCACGACGCTGGCCTCCGGCGCGCTGCTGGCGGTGCTGCTCTATATGCTGGGCATGCTGGGCCAGAAGACCATCGGCCTGCCTGCGCCGGTAGGAATGCTGTTCCTTGCGGTGCTGCTCAAACTGGTAAACGGCGTCTCTCCGCGTCTGCAGGAAGGCTCACAGATGGTGTATAAGTTCTTCCGCACGGCGGTGACCTATCCGATTCTGTTTGCCGTCGGCGTGGCGATTACCCCGTGGCAGGAGCTGGTCAACGCGTTTACCGTGAGCAATCTGCTGGTGATTATCAGCACCGTATCGGCGCTGGTGGCGACCGGTTTCCTGGTGGGCAAAAAGATTGGTATGTACCCTATCGACGTGGCGATTGTCTCCTGCTGTCAGAGCGGCCAGGGCGGCACTGGCGACGTGGCAATCCTGACTTCCGGAAACCGTATGAACCTGATGCCGTTCGCGCAGATCGCAACCAGAATCGGCGGTGCGATTAATGTTTCGCTGGGATTGCTGTTCCTCAGTCACTTTTTGGCATGATTTAACTTTTTTGTAACAGTTAAGTCTGCTCTTTCCGCTTAAATGGCGCAGAAAATTTCTGCGCCCCGTCTCCAAAATAGAGATCGTTTAGCGATACAATCAGCGCCATTATTCGCGACTGCGACGGCAGCTTGTCCGCCGCCTGTTATTAAGTGAGGAGAGAAACAAATGTCAGTGGATACTCTCGCCCGTGAGGGCGTAAGCATGGAAGCCCTGCTGGCGGCGAAAGAGCAGCGTGCGGCTCGCCAGGCCGACTGGCTGGCCCATTATCAACGCCCGGTAATTTCGCTGACCCTGGTGACGCCGGGCGCGGTGAAAGACAGTATTCGCTACCGTAATATGATGGGCGTGGCGCTGCAGGCCTGCGATCAGATGCTGTGGAAACACCGCTGGCAGACCCTGGATCGCCAGGTGCTGTGGCTACCAACCGGGCCGGAGGCGCTGTGGTGCGTCGATCACGCGGCCAGCGAAATCAAAGCCTTCTGTACCGACCTCGAGCATACACATCCGCTGGGCCGCCTGTGGGATATCGACGTGATTTGCCCGCAAAATGGCCAGGTAGGCCGTCAGTCAATGGGGGAAAACCAGCGCCGTTGTCTGCTGTGTGACGAACCCGCGCACGCCTGCGCCCGCAGCCGCCGCCATGACACCGGGCAGGTGGTGGCCCGCGTTGAGCAGATGATTGACACGTGGTTTGCCCGCGACTAACGCCCTGTTTCCTCGCGGGTATGACCAGCGAAAAATAGCCCGGGTGAGCCGCTGGCGGCAGGACCCGGGACACGGGTCAGAAGGTTCAGAAGTCAATCGGCGCGCGGAACGTCATCGTATTGCCGAAAGCGGGGTGAGTGATGGTCAGGGTTTCGGCGTGCAGCAGCAGACGCGGGGCCATGGCCAGCGCTTCTGGCGATGCATAAAAGCGATCGCCAAGAATCGGATGGCCCAGCGCCAGCATATGCACGCGCAGCTGATGCGAGCGCCCGGTAATCGGCTTCAGGCGCACGCGGGCGGTATTATCTTCCGCAAACTCCAGCACTTCATATTCGGTTTGCGCCGCTTTGCCGGTTTCGTAACAGACTTTCTGCTTTGGCCGGTTCGGCCAGTCGCAAATCAGCGGTAAATCCACCAGACCTTCGGCTTTTTCCGGATGCCCCCAGACGCGGGCGACGTACTGCTTTTTCGGCTCACGTTCGCGGAACTGACGTTTTAGCTCGCGCTCTGCCGCTTTGGTCAGGGCCACCACAATCACGCCGCTGGTCGCCATATCCAGCCGGTGCACTGATTCTGCCTGCGGGAAGTCGCGCTGAATGCGCGTCATCACGCTGTCTTTGTGCTCAGCAAGCCGGCCCGGCACGGACAACAGGCCGCTCGGCTTGTTGACCACCATAATGTGCTCGTCCTGGTAGAGAATAATCAGCCAGGGATCCTGCGGCGGATTGTAGTTTTCCATCGCCATATTCGCGTTCCGTTACTGGTGAGTGACCACGATTAAGCGCAGCGCATCCAGGCGCCAGCCCGCCTGCGCCAGAGCGTCCATAACCTGCTGACGGTTACTCTCGATAGCCGCCAGTTCATCGTCGCGGATGTTCGGGTTCACGGCGCGCAGCGCTTCAAGGCGCGACAGCTCGGCGGTCAGCTTATCATCGGCTTCTTGACGCGCGGCGTCGATCAGCGCCTGGGCCGCTTTTGCCGCCTGGCCTTCACCCTGTTGCAGTATGGCGTGCACGTCCTGCTGGACGGCGTTGACCAGCTTGCTGCCGGTGTGGCGGTTAACCGCGCTCAGCTGGCGGTTAAAGCTTTCGAACTCTACCTGACCGGCGAGGTTGTTACCGTTTTTATCGAGCAGCATGCGCACCGGCGTCGGCGGCAGGAAGCGGTTGAGCTGCAATTGCTTCGGCGCCTGCGCTTCAACGACGTAAATCAGCTCCAGCAGCAGGGTTCCCACCGGCAGGGCTTTGTTCTTCAACAGCGAGATGGTGCTGCTGCCGGTATCGCCGGAAAGGATCAGATCCAGACCGTTGATGATTAGCGGGTGCTCCCAGGTGATAAACTGGGCATCTTCGCGGGACAGGGCGACATCGCGTTCGAAGGTGATGGTACAGCCATCTTCCGGCAGGCCCGGGAAATCCGGGACCAGCATATGGTCAGACGGGGTCAGGACAATCAGATTCTCTCCGCGATCGTCCTGGTTGATGCCGACGATATCAAACAGGTTCATCGAGAAAGCGATCAGGCTGGTGTCGTCATCCTGTTCTTCAATGCTTTCCGCCAGCTGCTGGGCTTTTTCTCCGCCGTTGGAGTGGATCTCCAGCAGACGGTCGCGACCCTGTTCCAGCTGCGTCTTCAGCGCTTCGTGCTGCTGGCGGCAGGCTTTGATCAGATCGTCGAAGCCGTCGGTGTTTTCCGGCGTTGCGAGGTAGTTAATCAGTTCATCATGCACGCTATCGTAGACGGTACGGCCGGTCGGGCAGGTATGCTCGAACGCGTCGAGACCTTCGTGATACCAGCGCACCAGCACCGACTGAGCGGTTTTTTCCAGATACGGCACGTGGATCTGAATATCGTGGGCCTGACCGATGCGGTCGAGACGGCCGATGCGCTGCTCCAGCAGATCCGGGTTAAACGGCAGGTCGAACATTACCAGGTTGCTGGCGAACTGAAAGTTGCGGCCTTCGGAGCCGATTTCAGAACACAGCAGTACCTGAGCGCCGGTATCTTCTTCGGCAAACCAGGCGGCGGCGCGGTCGCGTTCAATAATCGACATGCCTTCATGGAATACTGCCGCACGAATGCCCTCGCGCTCGCGCAGGACCTGTTCGAGCTGCAGCGCAGTGGTCGCTTTGGCGCAGATCACCAGCACTTTCTGCGAGCGATGGCTGGTGAGATAGCCCATCAACCATTCGACACGCGGGTCGAAGTTCCACCAGGTACCGGTATCGCCTTCAAACTCCTGATAAATCTGTTCCGGATAGAGCATATCGCGGGCGCGCTCTTCGGCGTTTTTACGCGTGCCCATAATCCCGGAAACCTTAATGGCCGTCTGGTACTGGGTCGGCAGCGGCAGACGAATCGTGTGCAGCTCGCGTTTCGGGAAGCCTTTTACGCCGTTACGGGTGTTACGGAACAGCACGCGGCTGGTGCCGTGGCGGTCCATCAGCAT
>OEPS010000092.1_pt1 | contig 32126 bp, 33 predicted proteins | sample 1539411 | NCBI WGS metagenome assembly OEPS01 (sample SAMN02671747, study PRJEB22543) | soil metagenome | biome: bacteria | place: China:Hunan Province, Lengshuijiang City | collected 2012-10-15 | depth 0.08m m
TCGGCGAACTGCAGGTTGTAGTCCGGAATCCGCCGGGGCATGCCGGCCAGGCCGACAAAGTGCATCGGGAAAAAGGCCATGTTCATGCCGACGAACGACAACCAGAAATGCAGCTTGCCCAGGGTTTCGTCATACATGTGCCCGGTCCACTTCGGCAGCCAGTAATAGGCCGAGGCGAAGATCCCGAAGATCGCCCCCGGCACCAGCACGTAATGGAAGTGGGCAACCACGAAATAGGTATCGTGGTACTGGAAGTCCGCCGGGGCGATGGCCAGCATCAACCCGGAGAAGCCGCCGATGGTGAACAGGATGACGAAGGCGATGGCAAACAGCATCGGCGTCTCGAAGGTCAACGAGCCTTCCCACATGGTGCTGACCCAGTTGAACACCTTCACCCCGGTCGGCACCGCGATCAGCATGGTGGCGTACATGAAGAACAGTTCGCCGACCACCGGGATGCCGACCACGAACATGTGGTGAGCCCAGACAATAAAGGACAGGAAGGCAATCGCACCGGTGGCGTAGACCATCGAGGTGTAGCCGAACAGCGGCTTGCGCGAGAACGCCGGAATGATCGAACTGACCGCGCCGAACGCCGGCAGGATCATGATGTACACCTCGGGATGACCGAAAAACCAGAACACATGCTGGAACAACACCGGATCACCACCGCCGGCAGCACTGAAGAAGCTGGTGCCGAAGTGGATGTCCATCAGCATCATGGTCACCACACCGGCCAGCACCGGCATCACCGCGATCAACAGGAAGGCGGTGATCAGCCAGGTCCAGACGAACAACGGCATCTTCATCAGGGTCATGCCCGGGGCGCGCAGGTTGAGGATGGTGGCGATGACGTTGATCGCGCCCATGATCGAGCTGATCCCCATGAGGTGAATGGCGAAGATGAAGAAGGTCACGCTTTCCGGGGCGTATGTAGTGGATAGCGGCGCATAGAAGGTCCAGCCGAAGTTCGGCCCGCCACCGGGCATGAACAGGGTCGATACCAGCAACAGGAATGCCGCCGGCAACAACCAGAAGCTGAAGTTGTTCATCCGCGGCAGGGCCATGTCCGGGGCGCCGATCATCAACGGGATCATCCAGTTGGCCAGGCCGACAAAGGCCGGCATCACCGCACCGAAAACCATCACCAGGCCGTGCATGGTGGTCATCTGGTTGAAGAACTCCGGCTGGACAATCTGCAGGCCGGGCTGGAACAGCTCGGCGCGAATCACCATGGCAAAGGAACCGCCCAGCAGGAAGGCGATGAAGCTGAACCACAGGTACATGGTGCCGATGTCTTTGTGGTTGGTGGTCAGCACCCAGCGCATCAGGCCCTTGGCCGGTCCGTGGGCGTGCTCATGACCGTGGCTGTGGTCGTCGATCACTGCGCTCATGTCCTGTCTCCTGCAGTCCGGTGGCTGGTGCGGGAATACCTGTCAGGCCGGCTCATTTGCTTTCTGCCTGTTTGATCGCCAGCACGTCTTTCGGTGTGACCATGTCGCCCTTGTTGTTACCCCAGGCGTTGCGCTCGTAGGTCACCACGGCGGCGATATCCACTTCCGACAGTTGCTTGCCGAAGGCGGCCATGGCCGTGCCCGGCTTGCCGTGGAAGACGATGCCGAGGTGATCTTCCTTGGGACCGGTGGCAATCTTCGAACCTTTGAGTGCCGGGAACATCGGCGGCAGCCCCTGACCCTCAGCCTGGTGACAAGCGACGCAGGTGGTGTGATAAACCTTGTCACCGCGCTCGACCAATTCCTCCAGAGTCCACTCCTTACTGGTCAGCTCCTTGAGCTTGGCCGCCTCAGCCTTGCGCTCACCGAGCCAGGTCTCGTAGTCGGCCTTGGACTTGACCTCGACCACCACCGGCATGAAGCCGTGGTCCTTGCCGCACAGTTCAGTGCACTGGCCGCGGTAGATGCCGGGCTTCTCGACCCGGGTCCAAGCCTCGTTGACGAAACCGGGAATGGCGTCACGCTTGACCGCAAAGGCCGGTACCCACCAGGAGTGAATGACGTCGGCGGCCGTCACCAGAAAGCGCACCTTGGCCCCCACCGGCAACACCAATGGCTGGTCGACTTCGAGCAGGTAATGCTCGTCTTTGGGCGCTTTGTTGTGGATCTGGTCGGCGGGGGTGGCCAGGTTGCTGAAGAACTCGACGTCCTGGCCCAGGTATTTGTAATGCCACTTCCACTGGTAGCCGGTGACCTGGATATCCACATCCGATTCACTGGCGTCGTAGATGTCGATCAGGGTCTTGGTCGCCGGAATGGCCATGGCCACCAGGATCAGGAACGGCACCACCGTCCACATGATCTCGACCCAGGTGTGCTCGTGAAAATGCGCCGGCTGCTGGCCGGTGGAACGACGGTGAATGATCATCGACCAGAACATCGCACCAAAGACCACCAGGCCAATGATCACGCAGATCCAGAAAATGGTCATGTGCAGGTCGAACACTGCGTTGCTGACTTCAGTCGCCCCTGGCGCCATGTTCACGGTCCAGGCGGCGTTGGCCTGACCGAATACCGACCACAACAGGAGGCCCATCCAGACGTGTGGATGTCGCATCATTGCGGGTTCCCCTTATCGTTCTTGTTATCCCGGAGGCGTGGACCTACGGCTAAGGGTACGGCGGCCAAGACTGCGAACTTCGACGACCGAGCCCCTGCGAACTGCAGTCGGGCCTCATCAGCGAATCACTTTCAAACCGGAGTATAGACAGCGACCTCGACCACGCAACGCGATCGCGGAATTCAAACAGGCGCGGTTGAACGTTTGCGCGCCAGGCCGCGGTTTATCTAGGGTGAGAGCACAATGATGGCATTTCGATATAACAGCTGACTATAAGTGGTTCCGGTTTATGCCAAATGCGTCTTAAGCGATTTCAGAACCGAGCTACCTTATGTCTTCCGTTTGTCACGCCTTTACCCTGGAGTTGTCATGAACATCGCCGCTTTGCGCGAGCAGATCACCCGTGCCCATCAACATGAGAACGAAACCGGCCAACTGAAACAACAGCTGATCAAACAACTGCCGCATCTGCATCCTTCGATCCAGCTGCCGGAAAGCGACGCCCAAGGTGCCTTGGCACGCTTCGTCAGCGCCTATATCGAGCAAGTTCCAGAAATGCTCGAAGCGGCCAATGAAGTGGCTCGCGAAGCCGGCATCGAGTCGCAAATCAAACCTGTGCTGAAAATCGCGGAACAGTATTTCCTGCAACCGCCAGCCATCACCAACACCCATCTGGGCCTGGGCTGCCTGCTGGACGAAGCCTACCTGGCACACCGCCTGGTGGAAGAAGTGAATGACCTGTACATCAAGCACTTCAATCAGCCGCTGATCCCGCTGGACACCACCGTGGCCAACCTGATTGCCCATCAACTGATCGGTGAAGAATTCGCCAACCAGCTGGACGAAGTAGTGCACCACTCGGTGGACGAGATGCTCAATGAAGAGAGCTTCGCCCTGGAATCGGTCGAGCAATACCGCGACACACTCAGCAGCCCGGACACAGGCGCCGCGTGGAAACGCTGGCCGTGCCTGTCGCGGCAATTGGGTGTGGGCCTGGAGCTGGATCAGTCGGCTTGACCAGTATCCATTGTGGGAGCGAATTCACCACGCCTGAGCGGTGAATCCGCTCCCACAAGTCACGCGCCCAATCCGGCCGTGGTGCGCACTCGCCCTTCGACTCGGCGCTTGAGTCGGCGCTGCTCGAGCATCAGACGCGAGCCCTTGCCGGCATTGGCGCGCCCCCAGTCCTCAAGCAATTCCAGGCAGGAATGATCGATATAGCTGAGGTTGGCCAGCGGTACATGCAGCGTGGTGCCGGCGGGAATGCCTTCAAGCGCCTGAGCCAACGCCGGGACCTTGAGAAAGGTCGCCGCACCGCTCAAACGCAGCTCCAGGTGACCCGGCACATCAAGGCTGGCCACACTGATCTTCAGGCGTGCCGCCTTGAACGCAAGCTTCAGCAAGGTCAGGGCGAAACCCAGCAGCACACCGGTCAGAAGGTCGGTGAAGATGATTGCCAGCGCCGTGGCGGCATAGGTGAACATCGGCATCCGGCCATATCGGCCAAGGCCACGAAAAGCCTTGAAGTCGACCAGCTTGATGCCGGTGTACACCAGCACACCCGCCAGACTCGCCACCGGTATCTGCTGCAGCACGCTGCTGAGCACCACCACGAACGCCAACAGCCAGACGCCATGCAGAATTGCTGACAGCCGCGTGCGTGCACCGGCCTGGACGTTGGCCGAGCTGCGCACGATCACCCCGGTCATCGGCAATGCACCGAGCACACCACAGAGCATGTTGCCCACGCCTTGGGCCGATAGTTCACGGTCAAAGTCCGAGCGCTGACCATTGTGCATGCGGTCCACGGCGGCAGCGGACAACAAGGTTTCAGCGCTGGCGATAAAGGCCAGGGCAAAGGCTGCAACCAGCAGGTTCGGATCGGCAAGATTGAGCAGGTCGGCCGGACGCAACCAGTCGATGGCCTGACTCAGATCCGCAGGCACCTGGACACGGTTGACCGGCAGGGCCAACCAGAGACTGATCGCCGTCATCAAGGCGACACCGAGCAAAGCACCGGGCACGAACCGCAACGACTGCGGACGCAAGCGCTCCCAACTCCACATCACCACGATGGTGCCAAATCCCAATGCTGCAGCCTTCCAGCCGTTACCCTGGCTTTCCAGTGGCAATGACTGACTGACCGTTGCCGGAAAGCCCATCAGGTTGGCAAGCCCCGAGGGCTGCGGTGCACTGTCGAACATCACATGCACTTGGGACAGCACGATCAACACGCCGATACCGGCGAGCATGCCGTAAACCACGGCTGGCGCCGTCACCCGGAACCAGCAGCCCAGTCGCAGACGTCCGGCGAGCAATTGCAGCAAGCCCGCCAGCAGCAGGATCGGGCCAAGCATCGCCACGCCATGCTGGCGTACCAGTTCAAACACCAACACGGCCAAGCCTGCAGCCGGGCCGCTGACCTGCAGCGGCGAGCCCGCGAGCCAGCCGACTACGATGCCGCCGATGATCCCGGTAATCAGACCTTTGGCGGGCGGCATACCCGAGGCAATGGCGATACCCATGCACAGCGGCAGGGCGACCAGAAACACCACCACCGAGGCCAGTAATTCACGCGGCAATGCCGCTTTGATCTGTGTCTTGTTCACCGTGTCACTCCTTCTCTCACGTTTACGGCCATTCCAATGGCCGATAGCACATCCCCTGAAGCACGAGCAGGCGCAAACCGCCGGTAGGCCGGCAAGGCAGTCAGGGAAATTCAAGGCAGCCGATGACCAGGCCGCACCCAGCAGGTGCAGCCGTCAATCAGGTTGTCGCGGGGGTGTCAGGGACGCTTAGTAGCGTCCTCTCGGGGTTGCGCAAGGGATTGGCTGACCAGCGGCCAGGGGCAGGAAACTGTCACTCGCGGCGTCGTAGGCTTCGATCTGGCTGGTTTCGATGTCATAGATCCAGCCATGGATGTACAACTGGCCGGCTGCCAGGCGCGACGCTACCGAGGGGTGGGTGCGCAGGTGGTGCAATTGGGCAATAACGTTTTCTTTGGTCAGTACCTGCATGCTTTCATGCTCGCTGCCGCAGGAGCAATTGTCCTCGACCACAGTGCGAGCAACCTCGGCATGACGCAGCCAGGCCTTGACCGTTGGCATCTTCTCGAGGCTCTGGGGATTGAGTACCGCACGCATGGCACCGCAATCGGAGTGACCGCAGATGATGATGTGGTGTACGCCGAGGGCCAGAACCGCATATTCGATAGCGGTAGAAACACCGCCGTTCATCTGCCCGTAAGGCGGTACCACGTTACCGACGTTGCGGGTAACGAACAGGTCGCCGGGGGAGCTCTGGGTGATCAGCTCAGGCACGATGCGCGAGTCAGCGCAAGTGATGAACATCGCACGGGGCGTTTGCGCGGTGGCGAGTTTCTTGAACAACTCCTGCTGCTCAGGAAAGACATCGTGGTGAAACCGCAGAAAGCCGTCGACGATATGCTTAAGGGCGGCATCGGCGCTCTCGGCAGGCGCTTCCGGAACAACCTTGGATGGGTCCTTGACGGGCATGATTCATCCTCTTTGACGGTTTTTGGTTAAGTCCATTTTACCGGGTTGATGATTCAAACAGCACATGTCATTTGGATGACATGCGCGCACCAACAATCACATCAGTTGTTGACTGAATGCCTACGCTACTCGGCGAAACTTAACTCAAACTGAATTGCGAGGCTCTAGAACGGGCGTTCCAGAGCGAAGGAGAGGTGTCGAAATAATATCAAAAAAACATCAATGGCCAATACCCATTATTGAAATCAGAGCAACGACATTTGTCGTCCGGGTGGACAAAAAGCAGTGCAATCAAGCGAGTAGCCTTCACGCCGGTTCAATTCCAAGCGGCGAATGGCTTTGCTGAATCGCTGCGACAGCAGTTCGGCAAAAACGCCTTCGCCGCGCATCCGTGCACCAAAGCGGCTGTCGTACAACTCGCCGCCGCGGCTCTGGCGAATCAGGCTCAACACGTGATTGGCCCGTTGCGGGTAATGATCTTGCAGCCATTGCTCAAACAGAGGGGCGACCTCCAATGGCAGACGCAGCATCATGTAGGCGGCACTCAGTGCGCCATTGGCCTTGGCAGCCTCCAGCAACTGCTCCAGTTCGCTGTCGTTGATCATCGGGATCATCGGCGAACACAGCACCCCCACCGGAATGCCGGCCTCACTGAGCACACGGATTGCCCGCAGCCGTGCCTTGGGCGCTGCCGCACGGGGCTCCAGCGTGCGTTTGAGTTCATCGTCGAGCGTGGTCAGGCTGATCATCACTGCCACCAAACGTTGCCGGGCAAGTTCGCTGAGCAGGTCCAGGTCACGAAGAATCAGTGAGCCTTTGGTGACAATAGTGACCGGGTGGCGATAGCGCAGCAGCACTTCGAGCAATTGACGGGTCAACTTTTGTTCGCGCTCGATGGGCTGGTAAGGGTCGGTGTTGGAGCCCAGGTTGATCGGTGCGCAGACATAACCCGGCTTGCTCAGTTGCTGCTCGAGCACTGTTGCAGCGTTGGTCTTGGCGATCAGCTTGGTTTCAAAATCCAGCCCTGGGGATAAGTCCCAATACGCGTGGCTAGGGCGTGCATAGCAGTAGATACAGCCGTGCTCACAGCCGCGGTAAGGATTGATCGAGCGATCAAAAGGCAGGTCCGGAGAGGTGTTGCGAGTGATGATGCTTTTGGCATTTTCGATGCGCACCTCGGTACCCTGGGTCAGGGGCACTTCCTGGTACCAGCCGTCGTCTTCGGCCACGGAGCGATTGGGGGCGAAGCGATTGTGGGGGTTGCTGGTGGTGCCACGCCCCCGTAGCGGGCCTTGAGGTGGGAACATCAATAAAAACCCCGAGCACTGTTTTTATATACAGTACCCGGAGTGAGGTTCGGTTTCCACTACCGCTGAGCAGTCAGTCGGCGCTGACGATTGATTGCGCACGGTCAAGGAAGGCCTGAATGGAGGCCGACATTGATCGCGACGCCCCTGGTGCCAGCAGTTCATCTCGCATTGCCTGCCCCAGGCGCGAGTCGAAAATGCCCTGATCCTTGAACCTGGCGAACACATCCGTGGCGTGCTCTTCAGCCCACAGGTAGCAGTAAAAGCCTGCTTCGTAACCTGTAACCATGTAGTCAAAGCCGTTGGCAAAGCGATCATTGCTTACCAGCGGAAGTACCTGAGTGCGGGCATAGACATCGGCAACCACTTGCTCGATGCCGCGATGATTACGGTAACCACGATGCAGTTCAAAATCGAGCAGCGCCTTTTTCAGATCGTCGGCCTTCTCCAGGCCCCGCTGCGTTGTTCTCGCCTCCAGCCAGCACTGCACTTGCGCCAGAGAAGCGCGCTCGCCGCTGGTTCGGTGCGTGGATACAGATTGCAGGCTCTGCGCTGACCAACACCATTGTTCCAGAAGCTTGCCAGCGAACTCCGATAAGTCGTGGCCCAACTCATGAATACTGTTTAAACGCCTATTGGAGTTGGTCATCAGTACCTGATGCAGACAATGATGAAATTCATGGAACAGTTTGCACAGGTCCTTGTGTTCTAACTGCATCCCCCTTGGCTCGTAATAACCAAACAAGGTTGCGATAGGTAACGACACCCTACCATCGGCATCAACATGTCGATTGCGCATGGCAAGTGACCACGGCCAGGCCGGTTTGCCTGGACGAATAAAAGCGTCGAGGTAGATATGGCCCAAGACATCGCCAGCTTCGACAACTTGCAGCACCTGTACTTCGGTATCCCAGACGTCGGCCTCAACTTTTTCAATCGAGATGCCATACAACTGCTCGACCAGTCCAATCAGCCCGCTCAGGGCCGTTTCGAACGAATAGTATTCGCGCAAGACTTGATCGGGATCGCGCCCCTCGTGCTGACGCAGCTTTTGCGCATAAAACTCATAGTCCCAAGGCTGTAGATCATCGCAGCCCTGTTGCCTGGCAAAGGAACGCAGCTGATCGGCCTCACGCTCAAGTCGTGGCCGTTCACGTGCTATCAGCGTGCTCAAGAACGTTTCGACTTCCGCAGTCGATTGCGCAGCCTTGGTTTGCAGGCTCAGTTCGGCAAAATCAACGAAGCCCAGAAGCCGCGCCTTTTCGTGGCGCAACCGTAGCAATGCCTGCAACACCGGACCATTGTCGTGCTGGGATTGCCCGGTGGCCTGATCGGAAGCACGCGTCACATAAGCCAGATACAGCTCTTTGCGCAGGTCGCGGCTATCGGCATATTGCAGGACGGTTTTGCACACAGGCTCATCAAGCGTCAACAACCAGCCACTGAGCCCGCGGGCTTGCGCTTTGTGCTGCATGTCCGCCAGGTCCGCGGCGGGTACGCCGGCCAACACTTCGACATCTGTGATGTGCTTGCTCAAATGATCTGTCGCGGCGCGAAGCTTCTCCTGAAACTCCCCTTCGAGGCCGACGATAGCTGCTTCTTGACTGGCAAATTGCTGTTGATCAGAGAGGGAAATATTCGCCCCCTCGAGACGAAAGTCCCGGAGGATACGCTTGAGTACCAGCACCTGTTCATCGCTGAGCTCAGCAGGATCAAGTCGTTGATAAGCGCTGAACAGCTCCTGATTCTGATGCTTTTCTGCGCGATAGGCTCTGCGCTCGGCATCGCACTCACTGACAGCAGATCCCCATTCATCGCTGGTAAATGCCAATGGCACCAAGGGGTAAAACGTATCTTCCAGGCGTTTATCGAGCGCCTCAACGGCCAGTACCAGACCGCTCCAGCTTGGAGTATCGGCCTGACGCTCGATAATTAACGCCAACGCATTACGGTTTTCTTCGACAATTTTCTCTATTGCAGGCAGAAGATCCTCTACTTGTACGCTTGCGTAGGGGAACAGATCGAAGGGTTGCAGCAGCGGGTTGGGACGGGTCATGGCTCACGCTTTAAGTTGAGGGGTCAGACCCACAACCTAGCGTCGGGAAAAGCGCGAACTCATCTAGTTAGATACCGCAGAACGGCACCTCGATAGTGCTACCGAGGCGCCGCAGCAGTTTACTCCGCCGGCTTTTTCAGCTTGGGATTGGGGAAGAACTGCACGGTCTGCACCTTGGCCTCGGCCGGCTTGGCCTCGACCTTGTTGACCCGGGTGCCCAGTTCTTTTGGTACCGACAACCCCTGTTCGTTGAGGGTATCGGAGAACCCGCACGCTACGCACTCACGATGCGGAACGCTGTCTTCGCTCCACATCATCAGCTTGTCCGGCTCGCTGCACGCCGGGCAGACGGCCCCGGCGATAAAGCGCTTCTTGGTGATCACAGGCCCCTCACTCATGCCGCCACTTCCTCACTCAGGCCACAGTGACGCAAGAGTGCATCGATTGACGGCTCACGGCCACGGAAGTCGACGAACAGCAGCATCGGTTCCTGGGAACCACCGCGCGCCAGGATCGCTTCTCGGAAGGCGCGGCCGGTTTCGGCATTGAGCACGCCTTCTTCCTCGAAACGCGAGAAGGCATCGGCGGAGAGCACTTCAGCCCACTTGTAGCTGTAGTAACCGGCGGCATAACCACCGGCGAAGATATGCGCAAAGCTGTTGGGGAAGCGGTTGTACGCCGGTGGACGCATGACCGAAACCTCATCGCGGATGCCTTCGAGCACTTCCAGCACGCTGCGGCCGTCGCCATGACTGGCATGCAGTTCGAAGTCGAACAGCGAGAACTCCAGCTGGCGGACCATCATCAGCCCGGACTGGAAGTTCTTCGCCGCCAGCATCTTCTCCAGCAGGTCCTGGGGCAGGGCGGCGCCGGTTTCGTAATGAGCGGAGATCAGCGCCAGGCCTTCAGGCTCCCAGCACCAGTTTTCCATGAACTGGCTTGGCAGCTCCACGGCATCCCAGGCCACACCATTGATTCCGGAAACGCCGGCATGTTCGATGCGCGTCAGCAGGTGATGCAGGCCATGACCGAACTCGTGGAACAGGGTGGTGACTTCATCGTGGGTGAGCAGCGCCGGCTTGCCGGGAGCTGCCGGGGTGAAGTTGCACACCAGGTTGGCCACCGGACTTTGCAGGTCGCCCGCTTCGGTACGGCGACGATCGCGCGCGCCGTCCATCCAGGCACCGCCACGCTTGTTGGCACGTGCATAGAGGTCGAAGAAGAAGCGGCCGACATGGTGGCCGTTTTCCTTGATTTCGAACAGGCGTACATCCGGGTGCCAGGTATCGAAACCCTTGAGCTCGGCAATCTCGATGCCGTAAAGGCGCTGAACGATAGCGAACAGGCCGGAGAGCACCTTGTCGATGGGGAAGTAGGCACGCAGGGTTTCCTGGGAAACGCTGTAGCGCTGCTCACGAAGTTTTTCGCCGTAGAAACCGCTGTCCCAGCTCTGCAGATCCGGGCAGCCCTGCTCGGCGGCATAGGCCTTGAGCTGGGCCAGGTCCTGGACGGCAAACGGCTTGCTGCGCTTGGCCAGGTCACGCAGAAAGCTCAGCACCTGGTCGCTGGACTCGGCCATTTTGGTGGCCAGGCTCAGCTCGGCAAAGTTGGCGTAACCGAGCAGTTCGGCCAGCTCCTGGCGCAGGTCGAGGATCTCGCGCATCACCGGGCCGTTGTCGAACTGGCCGGCATTCGGGCCCTGATCGGAGGCGCGGGTGCAGTAGGCAGCGTAGATCTCTTCGCGCAGGGCGCGGTCTTCGGCGTAGGTCATCACCGCGTAATAGCTGGGGAACTCCAGGCTGATCAGCCAGCCATCGAGGCCCTTGGCCTGGGCAGCGGCGGCCATTTGCGCCTTGGCCGAATCGGTCAGGCCGGCCAGTGCGGCTTCATCGCTGACGTGCTTGGTCCAGGCTTGAGTGGCATCGAGCAACTGGTTGGAGAAACGGCTGCCTAGTTCGCTGAGCTTGCTCTGCACGTGGGCATAACGTTGCTGCTGATCGGCCGGCAGGTCGATACCCGACAGGCGGAAGTCACGCAGGGCATGTTCGAGAATAGTCTTTTGCGCGACATCGAAGCCTGCCGCTTCAGGACTGGCGATCAGCGCTTCGTAAGCCTGGAACAGCTCACGGTTCTGGCCCAGTTCGGTGGCATACGCGCTCAATGCCGGCAGGCAGGCCTCGTAGGCTTCGCGCAATTCGGCGCTGTTGCACACGGCATTGAGGTGACTGACCGGGCTCCAGGCGGCGCCCAGGCGGTCGTTGAGTTCGTCCATGGCCAGCACCAGACCTGCCCAGCTTGGCTTCTGGCCCTGGGTTTTGAGGATTTCGGCAATGGCGGTACGGTTGTCGGCCAGGATCTGTTCAATCGCCGGCTGCACATGCTCGGCACGGATTGCCGAGAAGGGCGGCAAGTCATAAGACTGCAGTAGCGGGTTGTTCGCACTCACGGTTAAACACCTTGGCAGAAGAAACACCGGACCATCTTAATTACAATCGACGCCGACCGCAGCCCTATCAACACTAAAGAGAACCCCTATCATGGCCATCCGCAGCTTCCAGAACCATTCACCGCGCCTGGGCGAGCGCGCCTTCGTCGACCGCAGCGCCGTAGTGCTGGGCGATGTCGAGATTGGCGCGGACAGTTCGGTGTGGCCGCTGACCGTGATCCGCGGCGATATGCACCGCATCCGCATCGGCGCACGCACCAGCGTGCAGGATGGCAGCGTGCTGCACATTACCCATGCCGGGCCGTTCAACCCGGACGGTTTCCCGCTGCTGATCGGCGATGAAGTAACCATTGGTCACAAAGTCATGCTCCACGGCTGCACCTTGGGCAACCGGATCCTGGTGGGCATGGGAACTACCATCATGGACGGTGCCGTGGTCGAAGACGAAGTGATCATCGGCGCTGGCAGCCTGGTGCCACCGGGCAAGCGCCTGGAAAGCGGCTTTCTCTATGTCGGCAGCCCGGTCAAACAGGCCCGTGCCCTGACCGACAAGGAACGTGCATTCTTTCCCTACAGCGCCAGCAATTACGTGAAACTCAAAGACCAGCACCTGGCCGAAGGCTACCACCTGCCTGAGTGAACCTGCCTACAGCCATTAGCGAGACAACCATGCACCAGCAAAATATCCTCTTCGACCTCGACGGCACCCTGACCGACCCGCGTCTGGGTATTACCCGTTCCATCCAGTACGCCCTGGGCAAACTCGGTATCGATGAACCGGACCTGACACGCCTGGAACACTTCATCGGCCCGCCGCTGCTGCAGGCGTTCATGCAGTTCTACGGCTTCGACGAGGCCAGGGCCTGGGATGCGGTGAACTTCTACCGTGAACGTTTCAAGGTCACCGGACTGTACGAGAACCTGGTATTCGAGGGTGTCCAGCCGTTGCTCGAAAGCCTGAACGGGCAGGGCAGGACGCTGTACATCGCCACATCCAAGCCCTGGGAATTCGCCCGTGAGATTGCCCGCCATTTCGAATTCGATCATCACTTCAAGGTGATCTACGGCAGCGAACTCGACGGCACCCGCACCAACAAGGTCGAGCTGATCGCCCACCTGCTGGCCGAAGAGTCGCTGGACCCGGCCCAGACCCTGATGATCGGCGACCGCAAGCACGACCTGATCGGCGCCCGCAGCAATGGACTGGAGGCAGTGGCGGTGGGTTATGGGTTTGGCAGTCATGAAGAGCTGACGGCGGAGCAGCCGGCTTATCACTTTGCGACCTTGAGTGAACTGCATCAGGCATTTCTGCGGGCTTGAAGGCCTATTCGCGGGGCAAGCCCGCTCCTACCTGTGGGAGCGGGCTTGCCATGCTTTTCAGGGCCTCCCGCCGCTGCTCAAGCGACAACCGCCCCAAGGCTTCAACGCGCTGATAGAACTCCTCCCAGTTCCCTTCAACCTGGGCATACAACCCCGCAAACGCCGGCACCCATTGGTCATACAATCCAAAAGGCAGCAGCTTGGCATTGTTCATCGGTGCATTGATCCAACCGTCGTACCGCCCTTTGCCACCCCATTGGCTATCACGCAGGGCCCGGTAATCTCGGCGCAAGCGCTCGAATTCAGCGTGTTTTCCCACTCGCTTGGCTGATTCGGTCAGCGGCGCCGCATACAGTGTCTTGAGCCGTTCCCGGCTGGCCAGCACCAATGAAACGAACTGGTCGCGCTGCTGGCTGTCGTCTTGTGTTTGCATCGGCAGACCACGAGAAGCACGCCACTGACGGGTGCCTTCTTGCTCAACGAACGTGGCAAAAGACTCATTGAAGGCCGTGTCGTCCTGCACATACAGCCGCTGATGCGCCAGCTCGTGGAAGATCACGCTGGCCAGACGCTCGTCGCCCCAACCCAGCATGGAGCTGAGGATCGGGTCATCGAACCAGCCCAGGGTCGAATAGGCTTCCACGCCCCCGACATAGACATCCAGCCCTTGCTGTTTCTGCAGCGCCGCCGCACCGCGGGCAGCGCCCTGGCTGTAGTAACCGCGATAAGCAACGCATCCGGCAATCGGGAAGCAGTGGGTTTGTGGTTCGAGAGAGAACTCCGGGGTAGCGAACACATTCCAGACCACAAACGGCCGGCCAATGTCGGCATACACACGGTAACTGCGATTGTCCGGCAGCTTCAGTTGCGCACTGGCGAAGGCCCGCGCCTGCTCGGCCTGCACCAGGTGTTGACGCAGTTTGGGCGGGGTGGCGGGGTCCGCTACCAGCTCGGCTACCGGTTTACGGGCCTGTAACAGCTGCAACTGACCGCTGGCCAACTGCCCGTAGTAGTTGAGGCTGGAACAACCGTTGAGCAGCCCGAACGCCAGCAAGGGAACCAAGTAGCGAAATAAATGGTCGAGTGCCCGGTGACTTGAGCGCAATAAAAGAAATAGTCGAAGCATCCGCGTCCCGTTATCCGCTCAAGAGCTCATCAGCTTCAAGACTATCCTGCCCGGCTGGAGTTTTACCATGCGTACACTGCTTGTCATCAGTGCTCTTCTGCTTCTGTCCGGCTGCGCCGGGCTGCTGTTGCCTAGTCCCGACCCCAACCAGGCCTGGATCGACCTTGCCCCCAGTCAGGACGACACCTTGCATGCCCTGGAAGTAGACGACCGGGCCTGGGCCGACAAACGCTATTTCGAAGTGTCGCCGGGTAGCCACGAACTGACCGTGCGTTACCTGTTCCCGGTAACGCCAGGCAATATCGGCCCGGTCAGCGAACCGCTGTGGCGCGATTGCCAGCTGAATGTGAAGTTCAAGGACTTCAACGCGGGACAACGCTATCAACTCGAAGCCGGCAGCATCGGCTTTCGGCCATGGGCCAAGCTCTACGACGAGCAACGCAACCTGGTCAGCAAAGGGCTACCGGCGGGCTGCCAGCGCACGTAATAGCGCGAATGGCGCTATGCTTGTGCTTTGTAGGTTGCAAGCGGGAGTTTGCCATGCGCCAGCCAATGATGCTGATTGCCCTCAGTACCCTGGGGGCTTGCGCCAGCCCCTTGCCGCCCGTTGACAGCAAACAGGCCTGGGTCGACCTCTACACCATGACACCCGGCAAATTGCTGATGGCCGACCGCCTGGATGGCCAGCGCCTCAACGACGGGCGCTTCTTCCAGGTCACGCCGGGCAAGCATGAGCTGACCGTTCGCTTCGATTTCGAAGTGTACTCCGGGGGCTTTTCGATGAATCCGGTGGAGCGCACCTGCTATCTGAAAGTGCGCTATGACCACTTCGAAGCCGGCCAGCGCTATCGCCTCGAAGCCCGGGCGCCAGCGATGAAACCCAGCGCCTACCTCTACGACGCGCAACGCAAGGTGGTCGCCGAGGAAGCCAACGACATTTTCTGCGTACCCTGACGCCTAGCGGTCATTCTTCTGGTAGATGATTTTCTTGCTGCCACCCTCACAGCTGCCGACCACCATGTTCTGGTCGTGGACCTCTTCGTTCTTGACGATTTCCAGGGTATAGGAACTCACATTGTTGGCCTGGATCTTCGCTTCGATCTCGGCCTTGAGCTCTTCGCAGTTCTTCGGCGCAGCCAGCGCAGAGGTCGCCAGCAGCGAAGCCAGCACAGCGATTGCAACACGGGTCATGGGACAGCTCCTTGTGGCGGCAGAAATTCTGCCGACGCCCATTTGACCACAAGAAGCGCGTCCCGGTTCTACTTCAACCCACCAGAGTAGCGTCCAGAGTGATCGTTGCGTTGAGCACTTTGGAGACCGGGCAGCCAGCCTTTGCCTTGTTCGCCACGTCCAGGAACTGTGCTTCGCTGGCGCCGGGCACCTTGGCTTTTAAAATCAGGTGAACCGCGGTAATGGCGAAGCCATCAGCCTGTTTATCCAGGGTGACTTCAGCGCTGGTGTCGATGCGCTCAGCGGTAAAACCTGCTTCACCCAGCATCATCGACAACGCCATGGAAAAGCAGCCGGCATGGGCCGCGCCAATCAGCTCTTCCGGGTTGGTGCCTGGTTGGTCTTCGAAACGGGTGTTGAAACCGTAGGGATTGTCCTTGAGTGCACCGCTCTCGGTGGATAACCGGCCCTTGCCGTCTTTCAGGCCGCCTTGCCAAATGGCCGATGCTGTCTTTTTCATAGTGCCTCCTGGGTGAATACAGGGCGCAGGTGTGCGCAACCTAAAATTCAGAGGCCTGCTGCCCTGGCAAGTTCATCTCGATTGCAGCCCAGGCATTGAATCCTCAGGATGTGCCCATACAGAGTTGAGAAGGTTCCGGTCTCATGCCGGACAAATGAATGCCCAGGAGGCTCATCAGCCCATGAAGCGACTTGCGGATATCAAATTCTCCACCCTCGACCTAGTACCGGTTCGCGCCGAGGGTAGCCCGGCGCAGTCTCTGCGTAATTCGCTGGACCTGGCCCAGCATGTGGAAAAGTTCGGCTACAACCGCTTCTGGGTCGCCGAGCACCACAATATGGACGGCATCGCCAGCTCGGCCACCGCCGTACTGCTCAGTTACCTGGCCGGGGGTACTTCGACCATCCGCGTCGGCGCTGGTGGGGTCATGTTGCCCAACCATGCTCCGCTGGTGATTGCCGAGCAGTTCGGTACCCTGGAAAGCCTCTATCCCGGCCGTATTGACCTGGGGCTTGGGCGTGCGCCGGGTTCTGACCAGATGACCGCGCGCGCGTTGCGCCGCGAACGCTCCGGCAGCGCTGACGATTTTCCCGATGATGTCGAAGAGCTGGTGCGCTACCTCGGCCCGCGCACACCGGACCAGAAAGTCATCGCCGTGCCCGGCTACGGCACCGAGGTACCGATCTGGCTGCTCGGCTCCAGTCTGTTCAGCGCCCAGCTGGCCGGCATGCGGGGGCTGCCTTATGCATTTGCCTCACACTTCGCTCCGCGCTACATGCACGAGGCCATCCGCATCTACCGCAATCACTTCCAGCCCTCGGCCGTACTCGAGAAACCCTATGTAATGCTGGGTGTGCCGCTGGTGGCCGCCGACACCGACGAGCAGGCCAATTACCTGGCGACGTCGGTGTATCAGCGAATTCTCGCCCTGATGCGCGGCCAGAGCCTGGTACAGCGGCCACCGGTAGACAGCATGGACGGCCTGTGGCTGCCCCATGAGCGCGAGGCGGTCGGCGATTTCCTCGGACTGGCGATGGTTGGCGGGCCTGAGAAGATCCGCGCCAAGCTTGATGTGCTGCTGGAACAGACTCAGGCTGACGAGCTGATCTTCACCTGCGACTTGTATGAGCATGCGGACCGGATTCGGTCCTATGAGCTGCTGGCGCAGGTGATGCGCGGGAACTGAGGGCCTCATCGCGGGGCAAGCCCGCTCCCACACGGTTCATCGTGGGAGCGGCGGTGCGACGACTCGACTTGCCCCGCGATTGGTGTCAGCCGCGCTTGTAGACGATTTCCTTGGTGCCGCCTTCGCAGGTCCCGACGACCTTGCCATTCGCGGCAGCACCTTTATCGACGATTTCCAACGAGTAACCGCTGACGCCCTTGGCATCCAGCTTGGCAGCTATTTCGCTCTTCAATTCTTCGCACGGTTTGCCCGCGGCAAGCGCAGTGCCCGCCAGCGCCATCAAACCCAGTGCCACTACCAACTTCTTCATCGATCGCTTTCCTTGTTCAGATCAAAGTGGAGGATGGCGCCGGAACCGGTCCGGGCGCCTCTTGACTGTGTAACTCAATTGACCCGCACAAGCCAGTGTCACGGTTTCAGCTATTGACGATGCGGAATCCCACTTTAAGTGTTACTTGAAAGTGCGCCGCCTTGTTGTCCTTGATGTGTCCACGGGTGTCGACCACTTCGAACCATTCAAGGTGCTTGATGCTTTTTCCGGCTTCCGCCAGGGCATTGTTGATCGCCTCTTCAATGCTGGTGGGCGACGAGCCGACAAGTTCGATTTTCTTGTAGGTGTGATGATCCGACATGATCCGTCTCCTTTTCCAATGTGAGCTTTGAGCCTAGCAGCGTCAGGCTTTTTTACCTGCGAGGGGCACATTCACGGAAAAATTCGACTGCACTTTCTCGCCTCGGCGAAGTCGGAACCAGAACAGCTCACTCACACCTCGAAGGAGAGCCACCATGGCCAACCACTCGCTGCGTAAAGCGTCGCTGCAAAGCATGGAAGCGGAGATCGAAAGCCTGCTCAAATCGCTGGAAAGCCTCAAGGATGACGCCTCGGATGAGTCACGCAAAACTCTCAAGACGCTCAAAGGCAACGCCGAAAACGCTTTGCGTCATTCGCGCAGCCTGCTCAGCGATGCCTACGAAGACGTGAAAACCAGAACGCGCGAGACTGGCCTGGCCACCCGCGACTACGCCCAGCAACATCCCTGGACCACCGCCGGAGTAGCGGTGGGTGCCCTGGGCCTGCTCGCGGCATACCTGATGTGCAAACGCGGTAACTAATCGGTCTGGCGCGCCAGTTCGGCTCGCAACCACTGCGCCAGTTGCTCGGCGCGCCCATCCGCGGCGCGTCGCGGCACCCACAACGCCAGCGCCGCCTGGGTCGGGCAAAAGCCCCAGGGCGCAGCCAGGCGTCCGGCACGCAAATCGTCGGCCACCAGCGGCTGCGGTGCAATTGCTACGCCCAAACCGGCGACAGCGGCTTCCAGCAAGTAATACAGATGCTCGAAGTCCTGACCGTAGTGCAGCGCCTGCGGTTCGATACCTTGTTGTTGCGCCCAGTTGGGCCAGGCCTGTGGCCGGGAGGTAGTCTGTAGCAGGGTTTCTTCCAGCAATGCCTCGGCCGGCGCCTGCTGCAAACGGGCGAACCCGGCGAAATGCGGACTGAGTACCGGACCAATGTGCTCCTGAGTCAGTACGTGAACCTGCATATCCGCAGGCCAGGGTGGCTCGGCGAACACCAGCAGCGCATCCAGGCCCGGACGGCGGGGATCCAGATCCCCCTCACCGGCAGACAAGTGCAGACGCAGTTCCGGCAGATCGGCCTTGAGTCTGCCCAGCCGCGGGATGAACCAGCGCGCCAGCAAGCTACCCGAGCAACCCAGCACGAAAGGTGCGTCGGCACCGCTCTGACTCAGCTCGCCACACACACTGCGCAAGCGATCGAAGGCATCAAAGCTGGCATCACGTAAGCGCAAACCTGCATCTGTGAGTTTAATGCCACGCCCGTCTTTAACGAAAAGACTGACCCCCAGATGCTCCTCCAGCACCTTCAATTGCCGGCTCACGGCACCATGGGTTACGTGCAGTTGCTCGGCTGCCTGGCTGACGCTATTCAGCCGGGCAGTGGCTTCGAAGGCCCGAAGGGCGTTGAGGGGAGGCAAGTCCTGGCGCATGACGTGTGAGTTTTCCTGACATGTTCAAGCAATCTTATCGGTTTTCAGGCGAGCGTGTCGTGGGTAGAGTAAAGCCATTCCCAGTCTTCACTACGCCCTGGAGCGACCCATGACCCAGACCAACTTCCGCGCCGGCCCCGATGCCAATGGCCTGTTTGGCGCATTCGGTGGCCGCTACGTGGCTGAAACCCTGATGCCGCTGGTGCTCGACCTTGCCCGTGAGTACGAAGCCGCCAAGGCCGATCCTGAGTTTCTTGAGCAACTGGCCTACTTCCAGCGCGACTACATCGGCCGTCCAAATCCGCTGTACTTCGCCGAACGCCTGACCGAACACTGCGGTGGTGCAAAGATCTTCTTCAAACGTGAAGAGCTCAACCACACCGGCGCGCACAAGGTGAACAACTGCATCGGCCAGGTGCTGCTGGCCAAGCGCATGGGCAAAAAGCGCCTGATCGCCGAAACCGGTGCCGGCATGCACGGTGTTGCTACTGCGACCGTCGCAGCTCGATTCGGCCTGCCGTGTGTGATCTACATGGGCGCCACCGACATCGAACGCCAACAGGCCAACGTGTTTCGCATGAAGCTGCTCGGCGCCGAGATCGTGCCGGTGACCTCCGGTACCGGCACGCTCAAGGACGCCATGAACGAGGCCCTGCGCGACTGGGTCACCAACGTTGATGACACCTTCTACCTGATCGGCACCGTTGCCGGCCCACACCCGTATCCAGCGATGGTGCGCGACTTCCAGTCGATTATCGGCAAGGAAACCCGCGCCCAGCTGCAGGAGAAGGAAGGGCGTCTGCCCGACAGCCTGATCGCCTGCGTTGGCGGCGGCTCCAACGCCATGGGCCTATTCCATGACTTCCTCGACGACACTAGCGTGCAAATCATTGGTGTCGAAGCCGGCGGTCATGGCGTCGACACCGACAAGCATGCTGCCAGCCTCACCGGCGGTATTCCGGGCGTGCTGCACGGCAACCGCACCTACCTGCTGCAGGACGCCGATGGCCAGATCACCGACGCCCACTCGATTTCCGCCGGCCTGGACTACCCAGGCATCGGCCCTGAACACGCCTACCTGCATGAGGTGAAACGCGTCGAGTACGTCAGCATCAATGACGAAGAAGCCTTGGCCGCGTTCCACACCACCTGCCGCCTGGAAGGCATCATTCCGGCGCTGGAAACCTCCCACGCCCTGGCCGAAGCGATCAAACGCGCCCCGACCCTGCCCAAGGATCACCTGATGGTGGTGTGCCTGTCCGGGCGTGGCGACAAAGACATGCAAACCGTGATGAGCCATATGGCTGCCCAGGAGAAACAGGCATGAGCCGGATCGAACAACGCTTCGCCGAACTGAAGGCCGAAGGCCGCTCGGCACTGGTCACCTTCATCACTGCCGGCGACCCTGGCTACGATGCCTCGCTGGCGATTCTCAAAGGCTTGCCAGCCGCTGGCGCCGACGTGATCGAACTGGGTATGCCGTTCACCGATCCGATGGCCGACGGTGTGTCCATCCAGTTGGCGACCTTGCGAGCCCTGGAGGCCGGCCAGACCCTGGCGAAAACCTTGCAGATGGTCCGCGAATTTCGCGTCGACAACCAGACCACGCCAATCGTGCTGATGGGCTACTACAACCCGATCCACCGCTTTGGCGTCGAGGCCTTCGTCGCCCAGGCCAAGGAAGCCGGTGTGGACGGTCTGATCATTGTCGACCTGCCGCCCGAGCATGACGCTGAACTGGCGACTCCGGCCCAGGCTGCCGGCATCGACTTCATCCGCCTGACCACCCCGACCACCGACGATGTGCGCCTGCCGCGCGTACTGGAACGCAGCTCGGGCTTCGTCTATTACGTTTCGGTGGCGGGTGTCACCGGTGCCGGCTCGGCTACCAGTGAGCAGGTCAGCAGTGCCATCGAGCGCCTGCGCCGGCATACCGACCTGCCGATCAGCGTCGGCTTCGGTATCCGTACGCCAGAGCAGGCAGCAGCCATTGCCAAACTGTCTGATGGCGTGGTGGTCGGTTCGGCGCTGGTCGACAAAATCGCCCAGGCCAAATCAGCAGACCAGGCTGTGGGTGATGTGCTGGAGCTGTGCTCGGCACTGGCCCAGGGTGTGCGGGGCGCGCGCAAGGCTTAACACCACTGGTGGGAGCGTGCTTGCCCCGCGATGCGATCTGATTGACGCACCGCAATCGCGGGGCAAGCCCGCTCCCACCGACAGTCGCTCCCGCCCGCTACTTGAAGATCGAAAGATCAAGCGGCCGAATTGCCCCCATCCAGATCGCATGATCGCGATGATCCGCCAACTCGTCTCCGGTCAGCGGATGCAGGAACACCACCAGCCCATGGCGATACAGCGCCAGCCAGGGCAACACTACCCCCACCACTTCAGGCCCGAAGGCCAACTGGCAGCTCCAGTCCGGATGCGGCCCGACCGGCTTCTGATGCATCCGCCCCATACTCACCCCAAACAGCTTGGCAGCCTCTTCACAGAGCAGCCGCGCCTGTTCCATGGTGCTGGCGTCGTAGTAAACGTGGGCGTGATACCCCTTGATCCTTTGCACGAAAACTCCTGAATCACAAGAACCCCCAAGGCATCCAGGGGTCAAACGATCACCCGCTTGAAAGGGAGCGACCTGGTGAAAAATGCCGAAACCCCAGTGTTCAAACTGATCCTGATCGGAGGTTTGAGCAGCCTGGGCAGCGCCCTGATGGCCGAGCTGCTCAAGCGCCAGCATGAAGTGATCGCCGTGGTCAAAGACCTCAACACCCTGGCGCCACGCCCGGGCCTGCACTTCAAGATCGGCGGTCTGAACACCGCTGCGCAAGCGGAACAGAGCGTCGCCGGTGGCTCGGCGGTGGTCTGCCTGCTGGCGGCACTGGCTGCCGATGACTTCGCCACACAGCTACGCATGAGCCGCGCCTTGGTTGCCGGGATGTCCCGCACAACTATACGCCGGCTGTTGCTGGTGGGCGATTTCAGCGTGCTCGACAATAGCGAAGGGCACAGCGAGCAGCAACGGGCGTGTGCCGACCAGATCGTCGACCTGCTACAACGCAGCCAGCTGCACTGGACTCTGGTCAACTCGCCGCAACAAGTCGCCGGACTAGGCATCGAGCATTTCCGCCAGACCCACGGCACCCTCGAACCCGGTCTTGCCGAGCCGCTACAGCGCCTGGCCCGGGTTGCCGCTGCCATGGTCGATACCCTTGAGCTGAAACTGCACCATGGCGAGCATGTGAACTTCGTGTTCTGACGCGCTTGCGCTTTGCGGCTTGCACGCAAACGTAAGAGACCGCACCCTTAACGGCCTTTACTCGCGATAGAGCATGTCCATGGCCTGGCCTGATCGCCACCGTCTACTGCCGTTTCTCACCTGGCTGCCCCGGCAAACCCGCGCCAGTGTGCGGCGCGATCTGGTGGTGGGGCTGAGCGGGGCGATCCTGGCACTGCCGCAGTCCATCGCCTACGCATTGATTGCCGGCCTGCCTGCCGAGTACGGCCTGTATGCGGCCATCGTGCCGGTACTGATTGCCTGTCTGTGGGGCTCGTCCTGGCACCTGATCTGCGGGCCGACGGCAGCGATTTCCATTGTGCTCTATACCAGCGTCAGCCCCCTGGCAGTCAGCGGCAGCGACGACTACATCACCCTGATCCTCCTGCTCACGTTCCTGGCCGGACTGTTTCAGTGGCTACTCGGGCTGTTGCGCTTCGGCGCGCTGGTCAACTTCGTTTCGCAATCGGTGGTGCTGGGCTTCACCCTCGGTGCCGCCATAGTGATCGCCCTTGGGCAACTGCCGAGCCTGGTGGGGATGGACCTGCCCAGCCAGGCCACCGCACTGAAAACCCTCGAAAGCCTCCTGGAACACTCCGGCGAGGTGGATTGGCCTTCAGTGGCAGTGGGACTGGGCACCCTGGTACTCGGCATTACGCTAAAGCTGCTACGGCCACGCTGGCCCGGCCTGTTGATAACCCTGGCCATTGCCAGCCTGCTGGTCTGGTTGCTGCCGGGGGTATTCGCTGAGGTGCAATTGGTGCCTGGATTCGTCGGCCAGTTGCCGCCGCTGAGCCCATTGCCGCTGCTGGACGTCGAGCTGATCCTGCGCCTGCTGCCCAGTGCCGTGGCGGTGGGCATGCTGGGATTGGTTACCAGCCTGTCGATTGCCCGTTCGCTGTCGTCGCGCTCGGAACAATTGATCGACGCCAACCAGGAAATCCGCGGCCAGGGCCTGTCGAACATGGTTGGCAGCTGGTTCTCCGGCTACCTGTCGTCGGGCTCCTTCACTCGTTCCGGGCTGAGTTATGACGCCGGTGCGCGCTCACCGCTGGCCGGGGTTTTCTCGGCACTCTGGGTAGCGCTGTTTGCCGTGGCCGGCGCAAGCGTGATCGCCCACATTCCGATCCCGGCGATGGCCGGCAGCATTCTGTTGATCTGCTGGGGCTTGATCGACCATCGGGCGATCCGCGCGCTGTTCCGGGTCAGTCGTTCAGAATTTCTGGTGATGGCCCTGACCGCTGCGGCGACCTTGCTGCTGGAGCTGCAAACCGCGATCTACGCTGGCGTGCTGGCCTCGCTGTTTTTCTACCTGAAACGCACTTCACGGCCACGCGTACAGCATTCGCGCGAAGGGGATGCCGACGTGCTGCGGGTCGGAGGATCAATCTTCTTTGGTGCCAGCCACTACCTGCAGGTGCGTTTGCAACGCTGCCAGGGACCGGATGTGGTGATCGATGCCCGGCAGATCAACTTCATCGACTTTTCCGGCGTCGACATGCTCCACCGCGAAGCTCGCCGCCTGGGCCGTGCAGGCGGCAGCCTGACGCTGCACCGGGCGCGTCCACAAGTGATTGAGGAATTACATAAGCTCGAAGGGGCAGCGCACTGCCCGATTCGCTTCGAGGATTAACCGCGAGCCAGTTGCCGACGCAGTTCATCCAGCACCGGGGCGGTATCAGGACGCACGCCACGCCAGATGAAGAAGGCTTCGGCCGCTTGCTCGGCAAGCATGCCCAAACCGTCCAGCACCTTCGCCGCCTTGTGTTCGCTGGCCCAACGGCAGAAGGGCGTCGGCTCTTTGCCATACATCATGTCGTAACACACGGTTTTACCCGGCTCGATCAAGCTGGCGGAGATCGGCGGCAACTCACCGGCAAGGCTGGCGGAGGTGGCATTGATGATCAGGTCAACCGGCTCTTGCAGCCAGCTGAAGCCACTGGCGGCTACCGGGCCCAGGTCGGCGAACTCACGGGCCAACTGCTCGGCCTTTTCCACGGTACGGTTGGCAATCACCAAGGAGGCAGGGTTGTGCGCCAGCAACGGCTCCAGGACGCCGCGAACAGCGCCGCCGGCGCCGAGCAGCAGAATGCGCTTGCCCGTCAGTTGCACACCGGCATTGACCGTCAGATCACGAACCAGCCCGGCGCCATCGGTGTTGTCGCCCTGCAGGCTGCCATCGGCCAGCTTGCTCAGGGTGTTCACAGCGCCAGCGCGCTGCGCCCGCGGTGTCAGGCTATCGACCAGTCGATAGGCTTCTTCCTTGAACGGCACAGTGACGTTGGCACCCAGGCCTTGCTTGAAGAACCCTTGGGCACACATGCTGAAATCATCCAGCGGTGCCAGCAAGGTGCTGTATTCCAGCTGCTGACCGGTCTGGTCAGCGAACAAGCGGTGGATCAGCGGCGACTTGCTGTGGCCGATCGGATTGCCGAATACAACGTACTGGTCCATTTACGCGGTTCCTGGGTCAAGGGCGGGCAGGCCGGAAAAGTTATCCACAACGACTCAGTGGCTCGCCTTGGCCTCGCCAAGCCAGTCACGGTCCTGCAGGAAATACTCGGTCAGGCGTGCTTCTTCACTGCCGGGTGCGGCTTTCCAATCGTACCCCCAACGCACTTGCGGTGGCAGCGACATCAGGATGGATTCGGTGCGACCACCCGATTGCAGACCAAACAGGGTGCCACGGTCGTAGACCAGGTTGAACTCGACATAACGGCCGCGACGGTACTCTTGGAATTCACGCTGCTCGGCAGTATACGGCTGGTCTTTGCGGCGCTGAACGATCGGCAGGTAGGCCTCGACGTAGGCATCGCCGATAGCGCGCATGAACGCGAAGCAGGTGTCGAAATCCCACTCGTTCAGGTCATCGAAGAACAGACCGCCAATACCGCGCGGCTCGCCGCGATGCTTGAGGTGGAAGTAACGATCACACCAGGCCTTGTAACGCGGGTAGACGTCGGCACCGAACGGCGCACAGGCGCGCTCGGCGACCTGGTGCCAGTGCAGGCAGTCTTCTTCATTGCCATAGTAAGGCGTCAGGTCGAAACCGCCGCCGAACCACCAGACCGCTTCTTCACCTTCTTTCTCGGCGATGAAGAAACGCACGTTGGCGTGCGAGGTCGGCACATGCGGGTTATGCGGATGGATAACCAGCGACACCCCCAGGGCCTCGAAACCACGCCCGGCCAACTCTGGCCGATGGGCGCTGGCCGAAGGCGGCAGTCCGCTACCGAAGACGTGGGAGAAGTTCACGCCGCCCTTTTCGATGACCTTGCCTTCGCCAATCACCCGGGTCCGTCCACCACCGCCTGCTTCACGCGTCCAGGCGTCTTCGACAAAGCGGGCACCGCCGTCTGCGGTTTCGAGGGCGGCACAAATACGGTCTTGCAAGTCGAGCAGGTAGGCTTTCACGGCCTCGGTGCGGCTAGTCATCAGGTCACCTGGAAGCGGGCATGAGCAAATTCGGCGCGTAGCATACCACCGGCGGCAGGCTGGCCGCAGTTGACGGCGATCAAGCAAAGGCGTCCGATAGGGGTTTTACGAACCTGACAGGAGAGTGCAGATGGCCAAGCGTATTCAGTTCAGCCAGCATGGGGGCCCGGAGGTCCTGCAACTGGTCGATTTCGAACCTGCCGCACCCGGTCCGCAGCAGGTCCGCGTACGCAACCAGGCCATCGGCCTGAACTTTATCGACACGTACTTTCGCAGCGGCCTGTACGCGCCACCGGCACTGCCTTCGGGGCTGGGTACCGAAGGCGCCGGAGTGGTCGAGGCCGTCGGTGATCAGGTCACGCGACTCAAGGTTGGCGACCGCGTGGCGTACGCCGGGGGCCCGCTGGGTGCCTACAGCGAAGTGCATGTACTGCCCGCAGCCAACCTGGTCAAACTCCCCGACAGCATCAGCTTCGAACAGGCTGCGGCGGTCATGCTCAAAGGCCTGACGGTGCAATACCTGCTCAAGCAGACGTATGCCGTGCAACCGGGCGACACCATCCTGTTCCACGCCGCTGCCGGTGGCGTCGGCTCACTGGCCTGCCAATGGGCCAACGCCCTGGGCGCCAAGTTGATTGGTACTGTCAGTTCCGCGGAAAAAGCCGAGCGCGCCAAAGCACTGGGGGCCTGGGCAACCATCGATTACAGCCGTGAAGACGTCGCCCAGCGCGTACTGGAACTCACCGATGGCAAGAAGTGCCCGGTGGTCTACGACGGCGTTGGCCAGGACACCTGGCTGACTTCGTTGGACTGCCTGGCACCCCGCGGCCTGATGGTCAGCTTCGGCAACGCCTCGGGGGCGGTCAGCGGAGTCAACCTGGGTATCCTGGCGCAGAAGGGCTCGCTGTATGTCACCCGGCCGACCCTGGCCAGCTACGCCAATACTGCCGAAAACACCCAGGCGATGGCCGATGACCTGTTCGCGATGATCGCCAGCGGCAAATTGACTGTGGATATCCAGCAGCGTTATCCGCTGAGCGAAGCGGCCCGGGCGCAAACCGAGTTGTCAGCGCGCAGGACGGTAGGATCTACGGTGTTGTTGCCTTGATGTTTTCGCGGGGCAAGCCCGCGCCCACCGGATTGAGATGATCCCTGGTGGGAGCGGGCTTGCCCCGCGATAAGGCTTACCCCGCTCGAACCACGTCGCCGGTCACCAGGTCACGAATCACACTCGGATTGCGTCGCCCACCCAGGGCGCCACCCAGGACCAGGTCCAGCTGCCCGCGGAAGTACTGCTCGACGCGCAAGCGTGACTTCGCCGCCGGGCGTCCCTGAGGGTTGGCCGACGTCGATACCAACGGCCCGACCAGAGAGCACAGCTCGCGAACCACCGGATGGTCGCTGACCCGCAAGGCTACGGTGTCATGCACCCCGGTAATCCACTGCGGCAACATGTTCTGGTGCGGTACCAACCAGGTGTTCGGACCAGGCCAGGTACTGGCCATGCGGTCGAGCCAGATTTCCGGGAAATCCTCGAACAAAAAGTCGAACTGGCGGATGTTGTCGGCAACCAGGATCACGCCCTTGTCGACCGAGCGCGACTTGATCGCCAGCAGGCGATCCACCGCTTCCTCGTTCCACGGGTCACAGCCCAGGCCCCAGACGGCCTCGGTTGGGTAGGCAATCACCGCACCGGCCCGAATTTCACGCGCGGCTTGTTGCACACGCCAACTGCTCACCATTGAACTCACTCCGCATTAAGGCTAACCAGCAGTGTACTTAGCCAGGCCGGGCAAACCAACGCCCAGCTTCATTACAAACCCGTCCGGCCACCTCAAGTTCGGTCAGTGCCGCCAGCACCTTGGGCAACGGCCAACCGCAGCTGTTGGCTAGAGCTTCGCTGGTTTGCGGCGCAGCCAGCAGCAACTCTTCAAGTGCATGCCGAATGCCAACAGCTTCGACGCCCGGCACGGGCGGCAGACGCTGCCATCCCTGTAGAGTCTCGACAATTTGCTCGACACTTTCCACCAACAACGCACCGTCACGAATCAGTTGGTGACAGCCTTTAGACCCCGGGTGATGAATCGACCCCGGAATGGCATAAACCTCACGGCCTTGCTCTGCCGCCAGCCGCGCGGTGATCAGCGAGCCACTGGCCAGGCTCGCTTCCACCACCAGCACCCCCAGAGACAGTCCACTGATGATGCGATTGCGCCGGGGAAAATTGCCCGCCACCGGTCCTGCATCGAGGGGAAACTCGGAAACAACGGCGCTTCCTCGTTCGATCATCGCAGCAGCCAGCGTCCGATGGCGTTGTGGATAAAATTTCTGCAGGCCGGTGCCCAGCACCCCCACGGTTTGCCCGCCGACGTCCAGGGCAGCCTGATGAGCGGCGCCATCGACCCCCAGCGCCAGGCCGCTGGTAATCACAAATCCGCCCTGGGCAAGGTAGCGGGAAAAGGCCGCAGCGGTGTCGAGCGCCGGGCGTGATGCGCGGCGGCTGCCGACAATCGCCAGCTGCGGTTTTTCCAGTAACGCGGGGTTGCCAGCCACGAACAGCAAGGGCGGCGCAGCATCGATTTCAGCCAGTAATGCAGGGTAGGTGGGGTCGTCCCACATCAGCAAATGCTGGTCGCGCCGCTCTAGCCAGGCCAATGCAGCCGCAGCCCCCTCGCGAACCTCAACGCTGCGACGGGCTTGGGCGCAGACATCGGGAAGCCCCAGCGAAGCCCAGGCGCCGGCCGGGGCACTGAGCGCTGCCGATGCGCTGCCGAAGGCCTGCAGGAGTGAGTGAAAGCGTTGCGGGCCAAGTGCAGGCAAACGATGCAGACGCAATCGCGCCTCGAGTTCGGCGGGTGAACAATCCCGGTAAGCAGCATTCGACATAACGATCATCCTTGATCGAACGAGTTGATCGCACCTTGCACAAGCTGTGGATAACTCTGTTGATAATACTTTGACAACCGGTTGAAGGATTTCCCTCTGCGGCAGTCCTTCAGGCTTGCCGAGGCAAGGCTTGCAGGTGCCTGAAACCTTAGCTGACCTTTGCCAGGTGCCGAATGCGCCGAATCCCTTTATTATGTGTACTCATGTTTGTAATTCATCGCACAGTGCAGCTCATACGCTTATGGCCATTCTGAACATCCTCGAATTCCCGGACCCGCGCCTTCGCACCATCGCCAAACCGGTGACCGAAGTCGATGACGGCGTTCGCCAATTGATCGATGACATGTTTGAAACCATGTACGAAGCCCCTGGCATCGGCCTGGCGGCAACCCAGATCAACGTGCACAAACGCATCGTGGTCATGGACCTGAGCGAAGATCGCAGCGAGCCGCGGGTGTTCATCAACCCCGAGCTCGAGATGCTGACCGACGAAATGGACCAGTACCAGGAAGGCTGCCTGTCGGTGCCCGGCTTCTACGAGAACGTCGACCGCCCGGTGCGGGTCAAGGTCAAGGCGCTGGATCGCGATGGCAAGCCCTACGAGCTGATTGCCGAAGGCCTGCTGGCGGTGTGCATCCAGCACGAATGCGATCACCTCAACGGCAAGTTGTTCGTCGATTACCTGTCGACGCTCAAACGTGACCGGATCAAGAAGAAGCTGGAAAAACAGCATCGCCAGCAAGCTTGATCTCCTCTTTCCAAAGGCTTGCTCCGGCAAGCCTTTTTCTTTTTAAGCGAGAACTCCATGCGCATTGTCTTTGCAGGCACCCCAGAGTTTGCCGCCGAACACCTCAAGGCCTTGATCGACAGCCCTTATGAAGTGGTGGCCGTCTACACCCAACCGGACCGTCCGGCCGGGCGCGGACAAAAGCTGATGCCCAGTGCCGTCAAGCAACTGGCTGTGGATAACGGCATCCAGGTCCTGCAACCGCCGACCCTGCGCAATGCCGAGGCTCAAGCGGAGCTTGCCGCACTCAAACCGGACCTGATGGTAGTGGTCGCCTACGGCCTGATCCTGCCGCAAGCAGTGCTGGATATTCCGCGCCTGGGCTGCATCAACAGCCATGCTTCGCTGCTGCCACGCTGGCGTGGTGCCGCGCCGATCCAGCGCGCGGTCGAAGCCGGCGACAGCGAAAGCGGCGTAACCGTGATGCGCATGGAAGCCGGGCTGGATACCGGCCCGATGCTGCTCAAGGTCAGCACCCCGATCAGCGCCACTGACACCGGTGGCAGCCTGCACGACCGCCTGGCCGAGATGGGCCCGCCAGCCGTGCTTGAAGCCGTGGCTGGTCTGGCCGCCGGCACGTTGCAGGGTGAGGTCCAGGACGACAGCCTGGCTACTTATGCACACAAGCTGAACAAAGACGAAGCGCGCCTGGACTGGAGCCGTCCGGCCGTTGAGCTGGAGCGCCTGATCCGTGCCTTCAATCCCTGGCCGATCTGTCACAGCACCCTCAACGGTGAAGCAGTGAAAGTCCTTGCTGCCAGCTTATCCACAGGCAACGGCACTCCCGGTGAAATTCTCGGCGCCAGCAAGGACGGCCTGATCGTCGCTTGTGGTGAACAGGCGCTGTGCCTGACCCGTCTGCAATTGCCCGGAGGCAAGGCACTGAACTTCAGCGACCTGTTCAACAGCCGTCGCGAGAAATTCGCCAGCGGCACGGTGCTCGGTCAATGAACCCACGTCTGGCAGCCGCCCGCGCCCTGGCGGCAGTACTCAGCGGCAAAGCCTCCCTGAACAGTTCGCTGCCGGCGCAACTGGACAAGGTCGAAGTACGTGACCGTGGCCTGACCCAGGACCTGGCATTCGGCACCGCCCGCTGGCAACCACGGCTCTCGGCGCTGGCCGAGCGCCTGCTGCAAAAGCCGTTCAAGAGCGCTGACGCCGATGTCGAAGCCTTGCTGCTGGTCGGTCTGTATCAGCTGCTTTACACCCGCGTCCCTGCTCATGCGGCGATCGGTGAAACCGTAGGCTGCGCCGACAAGCTGAAAAAACCCTGGGCCAAGGCCCTGCTCAACGCCGTGCTGCGCCGTGCGCAACGCGAGAGCAGTGAGATCCTTGCCGAGCTGGAGCGTGATCCGGTGGTGCGTACAGCCCACCCGCGCTGGTTGCAGAAGTCGCTCAAGGCCTTCTGGCCGGAGCAGTGGGAAGCCATCTGCGCCGCCAACAATGCGCATCCGCCGATGATCCTGCGGGTCAACCGCCGTCATCACAGTCGTGATGCCTACCTGGAACTGTTGCGCGAAGCGGGACTGCAAGCCAGTGCCTGCCAGTACAGCGTCGATGGCATCCTCCTCGACCAGGCCTGCGATGTGCGCGGCCTGCCCGGATTCGACCAGGGCTGGATCAGCGTTCAGGACGAAGCCGCCCAGCTGGCTGCCGATCTGCTCGACCTGGCACCCGGTCAACGAGTGCTCGACGCCTGCTGCGCGCCTGGCGGCAAGACCTGCCACCTACTCGAAGCCGAGGCCAAACTGGACTCCGTGGTCGCGATCGACCTCGAAGCCAAGCGCCTTACCCGGGTCCGGGAAAACCTCGATCGCCTGGGCCTGGATGCCCAGCTGATTGCCTGTGATGCCCGCGATACCGCCAGCTGGTGGGACGGCAAGGGTTTCCAGCGCATCCTGCTCGATGCACCTTGCTCGGCCACCGGTGTGATTCGCCGTCATCCCGATATCAAGATGACCCGCCAGGCCGACGATATCCCGGCCCTCGCCGCCTTGCAGGGTGAGCTGCTCGACGCCCTGTGGCCGACCCTCGAAGTCGGCGGCATCCTGCTGTATGCCACCTGTTCGACCCTGCCGACGGAAAACACCGAAGTGATCGAGGCCTTCCTCGCCCGCACCCCGGGTGCCCGCGAACTGGACCTGGCAACCCAGGCCGGCCTGCGCCAGCCCCATGGCCGCCAGTTGCTGGCCCAGGAAGGCGGACACGATGGCTTCTACTATGCCAAGCTGATCAAAATCGCCGCCGCGCGCGGATAACAAGAGAAGGGAAGAGCGGATGAAGATCATCATCCTGGGCGCAGGGCAGGTCGGCGGTACGCTGGCCGAGCACCTGGCCAGCGAAGCCAATGACATTACCGTGGTCGATACCGATGGCGAGCGCCTGCGCGACCTCGGCGACCGCCTGGACATCCGTACCGTCCAGGGCCGCGCCTCGTTCCCGACCGTGCTGCGCCAGGCCGGCGCCGACGACGCCGACATGCTGGTGGCGGTGACCAACAGCGACGAAACCAACATGG
>OEPS010000093.1_pt1 | contig 32036 bp, 31 predicted proteins | sample 1539411 | NCBI WGS metagenome assembly OEPS01 (sample SAMN02671747, study PRJEB22543) | soil metagenome | biome: bacteria | place: China:Hunan Province, Lengshuijiang City | collected 2012-10-15 | depth 0.08m m
GCGTCCCGTCTTTAGATGGGAATCGTAATAGGGGAAAGAAGCGTGAATACCAGTCGCCACCCCGCCTCAGCGCAACCTCACCGTGAGCACACTATGGAACCTGGAAACGCCCAGCTGTCGATGACCGTCCTGATGACCCCGGACATGGCCAATTTTTCTGGCAACGTTCATGGCGGCACGCTGCTGAAATACCTCGATGAAGTCGCCTATGCCTGTGCCAGCCGCTATGCCGGGCGCTATGTGGTGACCCTTTCGGTAGACCAGGTGGTCTTTCGCGAGCCGGTGCATGTCGGTGAGCTGGTGACCTTTCTGGCCTCGGTCAACTACACCGGCAACACCTCGATGGAAGTGGGCATCAAGGTCGTCACCGAAAACATTCGTGAGCGTTCGGTGCGCCACAGCAATAGCTGCTTCTTCACCATGGTTGCCGTCGACGACGACCGCAAGCCTGTAGCCGTGCCCCCGCGCCAACCAGAATCCAGCGAAGAAAAACGCCGCTTCCTGCAAGGCAAGCAGCGCCGGCTGATTCGCCAGGAACTGGAAAAGCGCTACCAGGAGCTCAAGGGCGACACGCTTTAACAGCTCAGGCGTCGCGCCTCGAAGCGCACCCGTGGATGCACGATACGGTCCTGGGCCCGTACCAGCTCAAGTTCATAGCTGGCGCAGGCCTGGGTTTCCAGCAGCACTTCATGCACGGCGCAGGCGGCGAACTCAAAGGCTGCCACCCAGTCATCGCCGAGCAGCAGGCGGGCCAGGAACAACCCTGAAGTCAGATCGCCAACGCCTACCGGCTGACGTGGGAAGGCCAACAACGGCCGGCGCAGGTGCCAGCTGCCTTCTGCGGTAACCAGCAGCATCTCGAAATCTTCCGCACCGCGTCCCGGGTAAGCCAGGTGCTTGACCAGAACGGCTTTCGGCCCACGCGCCAACAAGCTGCGGGCCATGACCACGCAATCTTCCAGCGACTCGGGGCGGCGATCACAGAAGCTGTCCAGTTCCAGCTGGTTCGGGCACAACACGTCGGCAACCGCCACGGCTTCTTCGAGCAGAAAGGCACTGACCTCGGCCGGTACGATACAGCCCTTTTCCGGATGCCCCATGACCGGATCACACAGGTACAAAGCCTTGGGATTGGCGGCCTTGATCCGTGCCACACCACTGAGAATCGCGCGGCCCTGCTCGGCACTGCCCAGGTAGCCGGACAACACCGCATCGCAATTACCCAGCTCACCGATCGCCGCAATGCCCTCTACCAGTGCGGGAATTTGCGCTGGCGCAAGCACTTCTCCCGTCCACTGGCCATACTGAGTATGGTTGGAGAACTGTACGGTATTGAGTGGCCAGACATTCACACCGACCCGCTGCATCGGGAACACTGCCGCGCCATTACCGGCATGGCCGAAAACTACATGGGACTGGATGGCAAGCAGGTGGGGTGTACGTTTCATGCAAGGCTTCCGAAGCAAATAATTGGAAAACTAGGCGCGCAGTATGGCGCTAAAAGCCACCTGTACGACAGACCAGGGAGGCAGTTAAGCTGGGCATACTTTGTTGGAGCATCTGCGAATGTTAACCCTGGGTAATCTCTCCGTGCTGATGCTGCTGGCCACGGCCGGTGCGTGGCTGTGGCACAACCACGGATTGCGTGAAAAGGCCCTGGAACGGGTCAAGCAGCATTGTGCAAAACTCGATCTGGAACTGCTCGATGGCAACGTGGCCCTCAAGCGCATTGGCTTTGTCCGTGATGCCCAGGGCCGTAAGCGCCTGGCCCGTGTGTATAACTTCGAGTTCACGGTCACCGGTGAGCAGCGCCACCCAGGCACCGTCACCCAGTTCGGCGCTCACAGCATGCAGATCGAACTGGCGCCCTACCCGTTCGAAATCAAACCGGTTCAACACGCCGACAATGTCATCGAAATGAATCAGTGGCGCCAGGACCATAATCGCTGGCGCAATTAGCTCCGGCACGCCTGCATGGCGCGCTGCAGCAGCGCTTGATCCTGGGCAGAGGCAAAAATCAGCTCGATGCGCGAGTCGCGCCGCCATTCACTGGGTTGCCAGAGCAGGTCGCCCTGCCCGCCCACAGCATTGATCGATTGCCAACCCTCAGGGCTGTGGATAACTAACTTGGCCCGGCGCCAGGAAGAATTGCCCAGAAACCGTTCGATCAGCGATCGATCCAACAGCTGCTGTGGAGGCCAGCGCCAACCGATGCTCCAACCCTCTGCAGCATCCTGAATACTGCAAATCGGCTGCTGCGGATTTATCCACAGGGCCTCACTGGGCCCTGTTTTATTGGGCAAAACCAACTTATCCACACCCTCGATTGGCGTCGGCACAAGCTTCTGCGTCGGCAATGCAGACAACGGTAGTTGCCCTTGTTCAGTCCAGAACAACGACTGTCCGGGGAACTGTGAACTTATCCACAGGCGTTGTTGAGCATCCAGTCCCTGCGACTTGTTCATGACCAGCAAGCCGGCACTGGCCAGGGCTTGTTCCTGGGCCTCAGGCAAGGCAATGCGCCCTGCGAGCTGCTGGGCATCAAGCACCATCACTGCCGGTTGTACCGCCAGGACCCCGCGCCAGGGTGCCTGTTGAAGCTGTTCGAGCAACTGCAGTGGATGTCCCAACCCCGAGGGCTCGATAAACAACCGATGCGGTCTGGCTTTGCGCAGCAAACGACCCAGGCCAACCTGGAAAGGGGCGCCATTGACGCAGCACAGGCAGCCACCTGCCACCTCGCCCATGGCGACGCCCTGGTCGTCGGTGCTCAGCAGCGCCGCATCCAGACCGATCTGACCGAACTCGTTGATCAGCACGGCCCAGCGTTCATTGGCGGGCCGCTGGGCCATTAGTTGACGGATCAGGCTGGTTTTACCGGCACCCAAAGGGCCGGCAATAACGTGGGTAGGGATGTTCTGCAGCATATGACGGTGGGCGCCCTGGATTTTCGTCACTATGCCTTGAAGACAGGCCGTGGCGTCAAGACCATCAAGCCGCCTCTTCGTCGTACCAAGGACCGAACGGATCCGGCAGCTGGCGCCAGCCTTCGACGCCCTCGGCCATTTCGGCTTCGCTCAGCAAGCAGGCATCCAGTTCAGCCTTGAGCCGCGTGAAGTCGATGTTCTGACCGATAAATACCAGTTCCTGACGGCAATCACCGCATTCGGCCGTCCAGTTCTTGAGGATTGCCGCTGTACTTTGTTCATCTTGCGGCCAGTGCTGACGCGGCACAAAGCGCCACCAGCGACCGGCAAAACCATGACGCATCATGCCGCCGGCCTGGGACCAGCTTCCGGCCTCCTGATGTTTGCTGGCCAACCAGAAAAAACCTTTCGAGCGCAGCAACCGGCCATTGCTCCACGGCCTGTGGATAAAGTCGAAGAAGCGTTGCGGATGCAGCGGCCGACGGGCCTGCCAGGTGCTGGCGGCGATGCCGTACTCCTCGGTTTCCGGCACATGCTCACCGCGCAGCTCCTGCAACCACCCCGGCGCTTGGGCAGCACGTTCGAAATCAAACAGCCCGGTATTGAGGATCGACGCCAATGGCACCTGACCCATGAGCATCGGGACGATCTGCGCATGGGCGTTGAGGCTGCGCAGGATCGCGCTGAGTTCTTCGCGCTCATGGCTGCTGATCAGGTCGATCTTGCTGAGCAGAATCACATCGGCGAACTCCACCTGCTCGATCAGCAGGTCACTGATCGAGCGTTCGTCATCCTCGCCCAGGGTCTCGCCATGACTGGCCAGGCTTTCAGCGGCCTGATAATCACGCAGGAAATTCAACCCGTCGACGACTGTGACCATGGTGTCCAGCCGAGCCTGGTCAGCCAGGCTGCGACCCTGTTCATCTCGGAAGGTAAAGGTCTCGGCGACCGGCAGCGGTTCAGAGATGCCGGTGGACTCGATCAGCAGGTAGTCAAAGCGGCCCTCTCGCGCCAGTCGGCCAACTTCTTCGAGCAGATCTTCACGCAGTGTGCAGCAGATGCAGCCGTTACTCATCTCCACCAGTTTCTCTTCGGCGCGGTTGAGGCTGACATTGCGTTGCACCTCGCTGGCGTCGATGTTGATTTCACTCATGTCGTTGACGATCACCGCCACCCGCAAGTTCTCGCGGTTGCGCAGGACGTGGTTGAGCAGGGTGCTTTTACCGGCACCGAGGAAGCCGGACAGTACAGTGACGGGAAGGCGGTTGGGCATGGTCAGGTCCTCATCAGGGCGGGTGCATTCGAACGATGCATTGCACAATGTTATATTATAACAATACAATCTCGCCAAGCTGCTTTACCTGAACATGACCGAAGGCCGCCTCGAAGGACGCCAAAATGAAGCTGTTGTGCCTGTCTGCCACCGCCATCGTGCTGCTCTGTCTGCCTGTTGCTGCCGTGGCTGTTCCATTGAGCAAGGGTCTGGCGCTGTGTACCCGTAGCGCCACCTTGCTGGCGTGTGGCGACGCTCAAGGTAACTACTACAGCGTGCGTATCGATGGCAGCACAACCTATCTGCGCGGCTACGAAGTTGAAGGACGGCGGTTGTGGGCACAAACCAACAGTCGCTATGGGCAGCTGACCTTCTACACCGGCCTGGCCAGTGACGGCGAAACCTGGGTGGGTTACAGCCGCAAAATTGGCTGGACTACCTTCAACCGGGTTTCCAGTTCCAAGGGGCAGCGCTTCAACCTGCGCTGCAATCGCCTGAGCGGCTGCCAATAACTGCTATCACTACCCACTAAACGAGTTGCCCATGAATGCCCTCACGCTTCCTGATATCGCCGCGCAAGCTGTTCACACTTCGTTGCCACTGGATTGGGTAGGCATGTGCAACATTGCTTTGCCGGTGATCTTCGATGGCAGCATCCTGCGCGCCAATGCCGACGCCGGGGTTAGCCTGGACGATGGCAGCTCTCGCGGTATCCATATGTCGCGGTTGTATCTGGCACTGGAGATGCTCGAACAGCAGCCGTTGACGCCATTGCTCGTGCACCAGGTACTGGATCGGTTTCTTGAGAGTCATGCGGGTTTATCGGCGGGTGCTTACTTGAGCGTGCGCTTCGAACTGATGGTCAAACGCCCCGCTTTGATCAGTCCCTTGGCGGGTTGGAAAGCCTATCCGGTCACCCTTACTGCGCAGCTGAAAGATGGAATGTTCCACGTGGAACTAAAAGTGGAACTCGATTATTCCTCGACCTGCCCTTGCTCGGCAGCCTTGGCCCGGCAGCTGATTCAACAACAATTCCTGACGGACTTCGGCAACCGGACGCTCAGTCACGAGGCCGTACTCAGTTGGTTGGGCAGCGCCGAGGGGGTAGTGGCCACGCCTCACAGTCAACGCAGTGTTGCGCAACTGCAGGTGCGCTTGAAGCGAGGGTCAAGCGAACTGCCAATCATCGCTCTGATTGATCAGGCCGAGGCCGCGCTCGGTACTGCAGTACAAACTGCGGTAAAGCGCGCGGATGAACAGGCCTTTGCCCTGGCCAATGGTCAAAACCTGATGTTCTGTGAAGATGCCGCGCGTCGCATACACCTGGCCCTGCAACGCCTGAACTGGCTGAGTGGTTTCGCCCTGCGCGTGGAACATGCCGAAAGTCTGCATGCCCACGATGCAGTCGCTCACAGCCAGTGGCACTGGTAACTTAACTCGACGAGCGTCAAGTCCGCGGCTTGACCGTACCGCAGTCGCTACCCAGCCAAACGGCGCGTGTGTTCATGCTGCCTTGTTGTTGGGCTCCCGAAGCGTTGAAGGTTCCGTTCACTGTAGTCGTGAACTCTTTGTCACTCTGGAATGTTGCTACGCCATTGCCCTGCGCTTTCGGACAGCTGAAGGTGAATTTCCAGACATTGCCAGTGCGCTCGGTAATCTTCTGGGTGCAGCCAGACTTCGGGTCTTGCAGCGGGATATCGTTGCTCTTGACCTGTTCCGGCGTCAGGCATGAGCGAACGCCCTGACCGGCGACACTGATCCCCTGCTTGGCCAACCCGCCTTCGATCATCGCCCGCTGCTCGGGTGGCAGGTTCTTCAGCTGGCCGAGCATAAAGCCCATGTCGGGCAGCGCTTTGCCATCGACCTGCATATTGCTGGTCGTCAGCTCCCACAACCCTGGTTGCAACATTTGCGCATGCACCAACGGGCTCGACACACCCAGGACCAATGCCAGCATCGGCAGACGACTTTTCATGTAATGACTCCTCGAAACTCCAGCCCCAAGCTGGAACACAGCTTAGACGTCAATTTGACCTTTCGGTTGCAAGTGCAGTGTGGAACATGCTCTGTTAGAGGGCAGTGCCTTTGGACAGCAGGATGCGTATGGATTACCACAGCCCCTACTTCTTCGGTTACCTCATCGGTGCCCTGCACTTGCTCGGTGCTATCGCCGCCATGCATGCGGTGCTCACCGTGCGCACGGCCCAGGGTGCCATTGCCTGGGCCCTATCCCTGCTGTTCATCCCCTACTTCACCTTGATCCCTTACCTGGTATTTGGCAGCCGCACCTTCGATGCCTACATCCAGGCCCGGCGTCAGGCCAACCGGGAAATGCATGTGGCCATGGCCGACCTGAACTGGCGACCGTGGGTCGATGAGGCGCTGGCAGCACGCAACTCCGAATCCTATGGCGCTTTGCGGGCCATGCCGCGGTTAGGCCGGATGCCCTGCCTGGCGAACAACCAGGTGCGTCTGTTGATCGACGGCAAGGCGACCTTCGACGCCATCTTCGCCGCCATTGAGCAAGCGCGTGACACCGTGCTGGTGCAGTTCTTCATCATCCATGACGACAAGCTCGGACGCGCCTTGCAAGCTTTGCTGCTGAAGAAGGCCGCCGAAGGGGTGAAGATTTATGTGCTGTATGACCGGGTCGGCAGCCACGCCCTGCCCACCAGCTACAGCCAGAAGTTGCGCGACGGTGGGGTGAACATCCGCGCCTTCGCCACCCGTCGCGGTTGGTTCAATCGCTTCCAGGTCAACTTCCGCAACCACCGCAAGATCGTCGTGGTCGATGGCGTACAGGGCTTTGTGGGTGGGCACAACGTCGGCGATGAATACATGGGCGAAAAGCCCAAGCTCTCACCCTGGCGCGACACCCATGTGCAGGTCAGCGGTCCGGTGCTGGCCTGCCTGCAGGAGTCGTTCGCCGAGGACTGGTTCTGGGCCGCACGCGAGCTGCCGCCGCTGATCCTGCCCGATACCTACCCCGAGGATGGTGTGCTCTGCCAGGTCCTCGCCAGCGGTCCGGCCGACCCTCAGGAAACCTGTTCGCTGTTCTTTGTCGAAGCCATCCATTCGGCGAGAGAACGGCTGTGGATCACCAGTCCGTACTTCATCCCTGATGAAGCGGTGTTCGCCGCGTTACGCCTGGCCGTGCTGCGCGGAGTAGATGTGCGCATCCTGCTGCCTTCGCGCGCCGACCATCGCATCGTCTATGCCGCCTCCAGCCTCTTCGCCTTCGAGGCTGTCCGGGCAGGGGTGAGGATGTTCCGTTATGGTCCGGGCTTCCTGCACCAGAAGGTGGTGCTGATCGATAACGAGATCAGCGCCATCGGCAGCGCCAATCTGGACAACCGCTCCTTCCGCCTCAACTTCGAAGTGATGCTGTTGACGGTCGACCGGGACTTCGCCGACCAAGTCGAAGCCATGCTTATCCATGACTTCGACCAGGCCCGGGAGATCAGTGCCGAGGACAGCCAGGACACCCACCGTCTACAACTATTGGGCATGCGTATCGCCCGGCTGATTTCACCGATTCTCTAAACGCCTTCAGCGGTAGAGGTCCTCGCGTGTCAGCGGCAGGTCATGATGGCCGTCGGCATAAGGTTTGACCGCGAGGATCTGGTGCAGGTTGATCCAGCCCTTGGCGAAGGCATAAGAACAGCCGGCCAGGTACAGCCGCCAGATACGCAGGGCTTTTTCCGGCACCAGCGTCGAGGCTAACTGCAGCTGATTTTCCAGGCGGTCACTCCAGTGCTTGAGCGTGCGGGCATAGTGAAGGCGCAGGCTTTCGACATCGACAATCTCAAGGCCGGCATGGCTGATGCTGGCCGAGATCATCGACAAGTGCGGCAGCTCGCCATGAGGGAAAACATAGCGGCCGATGAAACTCCCGGCACCCCGCCCTACCGGACGCCCGTCCACATGCTTGGCGGTGATGCCGTGGTTCATCACCAGGCCGCCTTCGCGCACCGCCCCGAACAGACGCTCACAGTACAAGGCCAGGTTGGCATGACCGACATGCTCGAACATGCCGACACTGACCACCTTGTCGAAGCGGCCATCCTGAGGGATGTCACGGTAATCGAGGATCTGCAGCTTCACCTGGTTCTGCAGTCCTTCGTCCTTGACCCGTTGCCGTCCGAGCTTGAGCTGCTCTTTGCTCAGGGTGATGCCTAACACCTTGGCGCCAAACTCCCGGGCGGCAAAGCGCGACAGGCCACCCCAACCGCAACCCACATCGAGCAGGTAGTCGCCCTTCTGTAAACGCAACTTGCGACACAGGTGCTCGAACTTGTTCTGCTGGGCCTGCTCGAGGGTGTCCTGTTCGGTTTTGAAGTAGGCACAGGAATAGGCCATGTCCTGGTCCAGCCATAGCTGGTAGAAGTCGTTGGACAAGTCGTAGTGATAGGAAATCGCTGCCGCGTCGGTGGCTTTGTCATGCTCGCTACGCACCGGCAGCTCATCGACTTCATGCTTGAGCAAGGCTTCGCTGAGCTCATCGCAAATCCGTATCACCTCACCGATGGTGCCCTCCAGCTCCAGCTTGCCTTCGACGAAGGCCGCGCCCAGTTCTTCCAGACTCGGATGGGTGAACTGGCTGATCAGCTGCGGATCCTTGACCACGATAGTGACCTGAGGCTTGGGGCCCAGATCGAACTCATGACCATCCCACAGCTTCAGACGCAGTGGCAGTCGCAGGCTTTGCAGAACAGTCGGAAGTTGCGCAAGCATGAAATGAGCCTCCCTTTTTCATCGGACGTCACCGCCAAAGGGTAGTTCATCTGTTGGAAGTTTCAGCCTATCGCGACCATAGCCTGAAGCTGTCGCCCCCGTTCCAGACCCTTTTGGGGAAATCGAAGCGCACGATTGATTGTATACAATCACTTACCTGGCAGACTAATCTTGGCGCCATTGTCGATTCTTCATCCTGGAGTACAACAATGAAAACCTATGATGTGGTGATCATCGGCGGCGGCCCGGGCGGCTATAACGCCGCAATCCGTGCCGGTCAGCTGGGTATGAGCGTGGCCTGCGTGGAAGGCCGTTCGACCTTGGGCGGCACCTGTCTGAATGTCGGCTGCATGCCCTCCAAGGCACTCCTGCATGCCTCGGAACTCTATGAAGCGGCGGTGGGCAGCGAGTTCGCCAACCTGGGTATCGAGGTCAAACCGACCTTGAACCTCGCCCAGATGATGAAGCAGAAAGACGAAAGCGTGACGGGCCTGACCAAGGGCATCGAATTTCTGTTCCGCAAGAACAAGGTCGACTGGATCAAGGGCTGGGGTCAGATCGCAGGGCCAGGCCGGGTCAATGTCAGTGCCGAGGACGGCAGCATCACTGAGCTGCAGGCCAAGGACATCGTTATTGCCACCGGCTCCGAACCAACCCCTCTGCCGGGTGTGACCATCGATAACCAACGCATCATCGACTCCACCGGCGCTCTCGCGCTGCCCAGTGTGCCCAAGCACCTGGTGGTGATTGGCGCGGGCGTCATCGGCCTGGAGCTGGGTTCGGTGTGGCGCCGCCTGGGCAGCCAGGTCACGGTGATCGAGTACCTGGACCGTATCTGTCCGGGTACCGACGAAGAAACCGCCAAGACCCTGCAACGCGCACTGGCCAAACAAGGCATCAGCTTCAAGCTGGGCAGCAAGGTCACCCAGGCCACCGCCTCGGCGGATGGTGTCAGCCTGAGCCTGGAGCCTGCCGCGGGGGGTGCCAGTGAAAGCCTGCAGGCGGACTATGTGCTGGTCGCTATCGGCCGTCGTCCGTATACCAAAGGCCTGGGCCTGGAAAATGTCGGCCTGGAAACCGACAAGCGCGGCATGCTCGCCAACGATCACCATCGTTCGGCAGTACCGGGAATCTGGGTAATCGGCGACGTCACCTCCGGACCGATGCTCGCACACAAGGCCGAAGACGAAGCGGTGGCCTGCATCGAGCGTATTGCCGGCAAGGCCCATGAGGTCAACTACAACCTCATCCCCGGGGTGATCTACACCCGGCCGGAACTGGCCAGCGTCGGCAAGACCGAAGAGCAACTCAAGGCCGAAGGGCGTGCCTACAAGGTCGGCAAATTTCCTTTCACTGCCAACAGCCGGGCGAAGATCAACCATGAGACCGAGGGCTTCGCCAAGGTCCTGGCCGACGCCAACACCGATGAGGTGCTGGGCGTGCACCTGGTCGGCCCGAGCGTCAGCGAGATGATCGGCGAGTTCTGCGTGGCCATGGAGTTCTCGGCCTCGGCCGAAGACATCGCCCTCACCTGCCACCCGCACCCGACCCGTTCCGAAGCATTGCGCCAAGCAGCGATGAACGTCGAAGGCATGGCCATGCAGATCTGACTTCAGTCAGCCTGCACCCCTACCCTGCTCACCTGTGGCGCTGGCCGCCTCAGGTTGAGCAGCAAGTGCGCGAACACGCCGAAGATCAGCCCCCAGAATGCCGCCGACAACCCCAGGAATGACATCCCCGAAGCCGTCACCAGAAAGGTGATCAACGCCGCCTCGCGATCACTCGGCACACTCATCGCCCCTGCCAGCGCCCCACCAATGGCGCCGAACAACGCCAGCCCCGCCAACGCCGCAATCAAGGCCGCCGGAAACGCGGTGAACAGCGACACCAGCGTTGCCCCGAACACCCCGAGCAGCAAATACAGCACACCACCCGACACACCCGCCCAATAACGTTTGGCCGGATCGTCATGTGCTTCACGGCCAGTGCAGATGGCCGCCGTGATCGCCGCCAGGTTCAGACCGTGACAACCGAAGGGCGCCAACAACAGGCTAGTGAATGCGTTGCTGGAGATGATCGGGCTTGCCGGAGTTTGGTAGCCGTCATTGCGCAACACGACGATGCCCGGCACAAACTGTCCGGTCAGGGCCACCATCACCAGCGGCAGGCTGATGCTCAACAAGGCATGCCAGGTAAATTCCGGGGTGGTCCAGACTGGCGTGGCCAGGCCCACCACCAGCGCCGAGCTGTTCATTTCGCCGCTGAACACGGCAATGCTCACCCCGCATACCAGCACCGCCAACACCGCATAGCGCGGGGCGATGCGCTTGAACACCAGGTAGCTGACGAACATCGCCAGTACCAGCAGCGGCTGCGATTTCAATGAGGTGAACAGGCCGGTACCGAAGCTGAACAGGATGCCCGCCAGCATGGCGGCTGAAATAGCCGGCGGCAGCTTGCCGACAATGCGGTCAAAGGCACCGGACAGACCGACGAGCAGGATCACCAGGTTGGCGACGATGTAGGCACCGACCGCTTCGGCAAAAGCGATGTCCGGCAACAGCGCCACCAGTAAAGCCGACCCCGGCGCTGACCAGGCAATCACCAGCGGCACCTTGAAGCGCAGGCTGAGCACGATGCCCAGCACCCCGCTGCCGATGGAAATGGCCCAGACCCACGAAGACAGCTCGGCCGCCGACAGCTGTGCGCTATGGGCGGCCTGGAAGATGATCACCAAAGGGCCTGCGTAAGAAATCAGAGTGGCGATAAAGCCGGCGACCAAGGCAGAAAGAGAGAAGTCCTGGAATATTGTTTTCATTGGATCGTCCAGTGATTGGCTTCTTGAAAAGCATCGCGGGGCAAGCCCGCTCCCACAGTCTTATAACCTGTGGGAGCGGGCTTGCCCCGCGAGGGATTCAACCCGGTTCTCAGGCGTCCTGCAACGCCCGCGGCCGCTTGCTGCGTGCTTCGCTCGCAGGCTTGGGTGCGCCGAGCAGCTGGAAGTCGAAGTCCATTTCAGCAAATCGCCCTTCTACTCCGCGAGCATCGGCTGCCGCTGCATCCTCGACAAAGCGCAACTCGCCGATCAGGCCATCGCGGGTGGCATAGGCGAAGTCGTCCCACAGGTACTCGTCACCCGCCAGGTTGATCTGGGTGGTCAGGTGCCGGTAACCCGGTGCGGAAATGAAGAAGTGGATATGCGCCGGGCGATTGCCGTGACGACCGAGCTGATTGAGCAACTCCTGGGTCGGACCATCAGCCGGGCAGCCATAACCCGATGGCACGATGCTGCGTGCACGGTAGCGGCCTTCGGCGTCGGTGACGATGCGCCGGCGCAGGTTGTAGTCCGACTGGGTGCTGTCAAAGTACGAGTATGTGCCCTGAGTATTGGCATGCCACAGGTCCACCACGGCGCCAGCCACCGGCTGGCCCTGCTCGTCCAGGACGCGGCCCTGAAGGAACATCACCGTGCCCGGATCCAGGCCATCGTCCATCCGCACTTCGCCCTCGGCCATCGGTGCGCCGGCGACATACAACGGCCCTTCGATGGTGCGCGGAGTGCCGCCGCTGATGCCGGCTTCGGCGTCCTGGGCATCCAGTTGCAGGTCCAGGTAATGTTCGACACCCAGCCCGGCCACCAGCAGGCCAGCTTCCTGGCGCGAGCCCAGGCGGTTGAGGTAATCCACCGCCTTCCAGAATTCATCTGGGGTCACTTGCAGGTCTTCGATGATGCGAGCCACGTCGTTGACGATACGGTTGGTCACCAGCTTCATGCGCGGGCTACCCAGGTCGTTGTTCAGGCCACTGACTTCTTCGAAGAATTTCTGGACATCGGCAGTGTGAGCAATCTTCACGGTCATGATATGTACCTCGAATTGTTGTTATCGGCGTTACGCGTTCAACGGTCGTCGCTGTGGATCGATGACGGGTGGCGGCACAGGCCATCGATCTCGATGTCCATGTAGGGGAACAGCGGCAGCTGCATCAGGGTGTCGTGCAGCGCCTCGACGCTGGGCAGGTCGAATACGCTGTAGTTGGCGTAGTGCCCGGCGATGCGCCACAGGTGGCGCCAGCTGCCTTCGCGCTGCAGACGCTGGGCCAGTTCTTTTTCGTCAGCCTTGAGCTGCGCGGCTTTGGCCGGGTCCATGTCCAGGGGCAGGTTCACGGTCATTTTCACGTGGAACAACATGGCATCTCTCCTTACTTGCGGCTGAAGAACGCCAGGCGCTCTTCGTCCAGGGTCAGGCCCAGGCCCGGGGTGCGTGGTACGTGCAGGGCGAAGTCGCGATACACCGGCGCTTCGTTCACGATCTCTTCGGTCAGCAGCAGCGGGCCGAACAGCTCGGTGTGCCAGGTCAGTTTGTTCAGGGTGACAAAGGCATGGGCGGCGGCCAGGGTGCCGATCGAACCTTCGAGCATGGTCCCGCCGTACAGGGCGATACCGGCGGCTTCGGCGATCTGCGCGGTGCGCAACACGGCACGCGGGCCGCCGTTCTTGGCGATCTTCAGGGCGAAGATGCTGGCGGCGCCGTCGGCTGCCAGGCTGAAGGCATCCTCGACGCTTTCGATCGACTCATCGGCCATGATCGGTGCCGGGCTGCGCAGGTTCAGGCGTACCTGGCCGGCACGGTTGATGCGCGAGATCGGCTGCTCGACCAGGTCGATACCGTTGTCGCCCAGCACCTGGCAAGCGCGGATTGCCTGGGACTCATCCCAGTACTGATTGACGTCGACCCGCACACTGGCGCGTTCGCCCAGCGCACGTTTGATCGCGATCACATGCTTGAGGTCATGGGCGACTTCGTTGGAGCCGATTTTCAGTTTGAAGATGCGGTGACGGCGCAGGTCGAGCATCTGCTCGGCTTCGGCGATGTCACGAGCGGTGTCGCCGCTGGCCAGGGTCCAGGCCACTTCCAGGCTGTCGCGCACACGCCCGCCAAGCAGTTCGCTGACTGCCAGGCCCTGGCGCTTGCCCTGAGCATCGAGCAAGGCGCTTTCGATTCCGGAGCGAGCGAAAGTGTTGCCCTTGATGACCTTGTCCAGACGCTGCATCGCCGCATTGATATTGCTGGCGTCCTGACCGATCAACAGTGGCGCAAAGTAGCTGTCGATGTTCTGTTTGATGCTTTCCGGGCTTTCGTTACCGTAGGCCAGACCACCAATGGTGGTGGATTCACCAAGGCCTTCGATGCCATCCGAACACTGCAGACGGATGATCACCAGGGTCTGCTGCTGCATGGTGTGCATCGCCAGCTTGTGCGGGCGAATGGTGGGCAGGTCGACGATCAGCGTCGAGATGCGTTCAATCAAAGGATGACTCATCGAGATCTCCAGGGGCGCTCAGCCGAGGTCGCCGCCGCCAACCGGCAACACCGTGCCGGTGATGTAGGAAGCCTCGTCGGAGGCCAGAAAGAGGATCGCGCCAACCTGTTCGTCGAGGTTGCCGTAGCGCTTCATCAGGCTGCTATCGAGGGTCTGGTCGACGATTTGCTGGTACCAGACTTTCTCGTCGCCGCTCTGCTCGGCGCTGTTGCGTGGCACCCGGCGTGGCGGTGCTTCGGTGCCACCGGGCGCCGTGGCGTTGACCCGTACACCGCGGCCGGCGGTTTCAAAGGCCAGGCAGGCGGTCAGGGCGTTCACTCCGCCTTTGGCTGCGCCGTACGGCACGCGGTTGACGCTGCGTGTGGCGATCGAGGAAACGTTGACGATGGCGCCGCGCCCCTGCTCAAGCATGTAGGGCAATGCCGCATGACAGCACCACAGGGTGGGGAACAACGAACGACGTACTTCGGCTTCGATCTGTACCGCTTCGTAGTGCTCGAAAGGCTTGGCCCAGATGGTGCCGCCAACGTTGTTGACCAGCACATCGAGGCGACCGAAGCGCTCCACCGCAGCAGCCATCACCCGGTTGCAGTCGTCGTACTGCTCCAGGTCTGCGGTCAGGGTCAGCACACCTTCACCTTGCAGCTCATGGACCAGCTCAGAACGATCCACAGCCACCAGCGTCGCGCCTTCTTCGAGCAAGCGCTCACACAGGCGGCGGCCGATGCCCTGCGCCGCGCCGGTAACCAGCGCGACCTTGTTGTCGAATCTGTTGTTCATGACAACCTCGAATAAAAAAGGGACCGACCGTACCCGCACGATGCGACCGGCCCCATAAAACGGGTTCAGGCAGCGGCGGCGGCGAATTTTTCGTAATAGAAGTTCGCCGGGGTAATGCCCTGTTCGCGGATGTACTGGCTGACCGCTTCAACCATCGGCGGCGGGCCGCACAGGTACACATCGACATCGCCTTCGTTGAGGTGACGCGGCTCGATGTGCTGGGTGACATAACCCTTGAGCGGGTGCTGGCTCTCGGGGTTGGCCACGCAGGCGCTGTAGCTGAAGTTGGGGATGCGTGCCGCCAGCGCTTGCAGGCGGTCAAGCTCCACCAGGTCGAAGTCGTTGGTCACGCCGTAGATCAGGTGCAGCGGATGCTCGCTGCCCTCCTCGGCGATCTTTTCCAACATCGCGGTGAACGGCGCCAGCCCGGTACCACCCGCCAGCAACAGCAAGGGGCGGCGGATTTCACGCAGGTAGAAACTGCCCAACGGGCCGGCCAGGGTCATGTTGTCGCCAGCCTTGGCCAGGCCGGTGAGGAAGCTGCTCATCAGGCCGCCCGGTACGTTGCGGATCAGGAAGCTGACCTCACCGTCCTTTTGCAGCGAGCTGAAGGAGTAGGCACGAGTCTGCTCGCTACCGGGCACGCCGAGGTTGACGTATTGCCCGGGCAGGAAGGCCAGACGGCTCAGGGCATCACCCTTGATCGACAGGGCAATGGTGCTGTCGGACAGCTGACGCACCGCGCTGATGCTGGCCTGGTAGCTGGACTGCTCGGTCTTGCACACCTGCGACGATGCCGGAATGCGCACCACGCAATCGCTTTCGGCGCGCATCTGACAGGTCAGCACATAACCCTGGGCGGCTTCTTCCGCGCTCAAGGCATCTTCGATGTATTCCTGGCCCAGGTCATAACGACCGGCCTCGGCAAAGCACTTGCAGGTACCGCAGGCGCCATCACGGCAGTCCAGCGGGATGTTGATGCCCTGGCGGTAGGCGGCGTCGGCCACGGTTTCGTCAGCAGTGGCGTCAATGAAACGGGTAACCCCGTCTTCGAAATTCAAGGCGATCTTGTGCATGGCACACCTCGCAGAAAAGCTGGATTCAGATGTGGTAAACGTCGATGACCTGACGCACGTAGTCGTTCTTGAGCACGACTTTCTTGGCCTTGATCAGCGGCCGCTCGCCGCGCACATCAAGGGTGTAGAAACTGGTGCCGAAGTGACTGTCCACTGTCTTGTAGCGAAAGCTCAGGGTGTGCCAGTTGAAGCGCACCTTGCAGACGCCATCGCCCTGTTCCAGCAGCTCGATGTTGCTGATGTTGTGCGAGGTCCGGGTGTCGGGCATGGTCGCACTGGAGCGTTCGGTCTTGATCCGGAACACACGGTCTTCCAGACCGCCACGGTTGCCGTACCAGATCAGCGAGATTTCCCGTTGCGGGTCTTCGGTAAGCTGGTCGTTGTCGTCCCAGGCCGGCATCCAGAAGGTGGCGTCGGCGGCGTAGCACTCCAGCCAGTTGTCCCACTGGCTGTCGTCCAGGTAACGCGCTTCTTCGTAGAGGAAGTCGCGTACTTGCTCGAAGGAAATGCTCATTGCACGGCCTCCACTGGGATCAGCTGTTGCTCGTCGGCGAGGGCCTTGAGCATGGTTTCCTGCCAGTACTTGTGTTGCAGCACGAACAGGCCTTCGTCTTCGGTACGCACACCGCTCATTTGCGGATGCAGGTCGATTTCCTGCGCAGCGGCGTCGGCGCCGTCGACCCAATGGGTGGCCCCGCGGGACATGTCGTTCCAGCCACGCCCGCCCTGATAACCCATCTGGCACGAGCGGAACTCTTCAAGGTCGTCCGGAGTGGCCATGCCGCTGACGTTGAAGAAGTCTTCGTACTGACGGATGCGCTGGGAGCGGGCCTCGGCGCTCTCGCCCTTCGGCGCGATGCAATAGATGGTGATCTCGGTCTTGTCCACGGCAATCGGCCGGGCAATACGGATCTGTGAGCTGAACTGGTCCATCAGGTAGACGTTCGGGTACAGGCACAGGTTGCGCGAGTTCTCGATCATCCAGTTGGCACGGGCCTGACCGAAGTCGGCGGCCAGCTCGTCACGGCGTTCGAACAGTGGGCGATCCTCGGGGTTGGCCCAACGGGTCCAGAGCAGCAGGTGACCTTTGTCGAAGGAGTAGAAACCACCACCGCTCTTGGCCCAGCCGCCCGCGCTCATGGTTTTCACTTCGCTGCCCGCCTCGCGCTGCTTGCGCTGGTTCTGGGTGGCGGCATAGTTCCAGTGCACGGCACTGACGTGGTAGCCGTCGGCACCGTTCTCGGCGGTCAGCTTCCAGTTGCCTTCATAGATGTAGGAGGACGATCCGCGCAGCACTTCCAGGCCTTCCGGCGACTGATCGACGATCATGTCGATGATCTTTGCCGATTCGCCCAGGTGCTCGACCAGCGGCACAACATCCGGGTTCAGGCTGCCAAACAGGAAGCCGCGATACGACTCGAAACGCGCAACCTTGGTCAGGTCATGGGAGCCTTCGCAGTTGAAGCTCGCCGGGTAGCCGGCATCGACCGGATCCTTGACCTTGAGCAGCTTGCCGGAGTTGTTGAAAGTCCAGCCGTGGAACGGGCAGGTGTAGGACGAGCGGTTACCGCTCTTGTGCCGGCAGAGCATCGCACCGCGGTGGCTGCAGGCATTGAGGAAGGCATTGAGCACCCCATCCTTGTTGCGCGCGATGAAGATCGCCTGGCGCCCCATGGTGGTGGTGAGGAAGTCGTTCTTTTCAGGAATCTGGCTCTCGTGGGCAAGGTACAGCCAGTTGCCTTCGAAGATGTGTTTCATCTCAAGATCGAACAGACGGGGGTCGGTGAACATCTCGCGCTTGCAGCGAAAGACGCCCTTCTCCTGATCTTCTTCAAGCAGGGAATTAAGGTAATCGAATCCCAGGGACATGGCCGGGGCCTCCGTTGTTATTGTGTTCAGGCCATGTCAGGTTAAGGAGCGAGGGGGACGGCAAATATCCGCTTTGTGCAGACCTTTATCCGTTTTCTGCAAAGTGTCAGGAACGACGCTTGAGGGTGTCGGAGGGGAGTTCGCCGAAGAGAGACTTATAGTTTTCCGAGAAGCGGCCCAGGTGCACGAAGCCATAATCCATGGCCAGTTCGGTGATGCTGCGCACCGGGCAGTTGGGGTCGGCGAGGCTGGCGTGAATACGTTCGAGCTTCTTCTGGCGGATGTAGATTTTCGGCGTGGTTCCGGCATTGCGCTCGAACAACGCATACAACGAACGCAGGCTCATGCTGGCCTGGCGCGCCAATTGTTCACTGCAGATATCCAGCTTGAGGTTGCCCTCGATGTAGCCGGCAATCCGGTCGAAAGTCACGGCCTGGCTAGTCAGTGCCTCGCGACTGACGTTGGTCGGCATCAAGGTGAGCATCTTGCTGGCGACGATCTGGCTGTAGTGCTCCTGCACCCGCAACAGCGGCTCGCTGGCTTCGGCTTCATGACAGACCATGGCCAGCAGCCCGGCGAATCCTTCCAGCGCCAGCAATTGGTAATGACTTTGGAGAAAGCGCACGCCTTCGCCTGGGCGCTGCCAGCGTTGCTCATCGCAGACACTTTCCAGCAAACGGTTGGGCAGCTTGAGAATGAATTTTTCGCAGTCGGCGGAATAGGCCAGGTCGACCGGCTCGTCCGGATTGATCAACAGCAACTCGCCCGGCCCCAGCAAACGCTCGGCACGACCGCGCCGCCACAGGCAATGGCCACGCAGCAGGATTTGCAGGTGAAAGACGTTTTCCAACGCCGGCGACATCACCCGTACTTCGCCACCGTAGCTGATCCGGCACAGATCAAGGCTGGCGAATTTGCGATGATCGAGGCACGCCTCGGGATGCCCGTAACGCGGCAGGCGGATGTGGTGCACCCCCACATGCTGATTGACGTAGGTCGACACGGCATAAGGATCGGCACGATCGAAAACCCGGCTGCGCTCACTGAGCAGGGGACTCTCCATACCAGGACACTCGTTGTAGTTATCCTGCGAGTCTATGCCAAAGCATCGGTCTGCGACTAATCGAGGGATGGACGGTGTGTTTCCAAAAGCATCGCGGGGCAAGCCCGCTCCCACCGGACCAGTGGGAGCAACAGCAGCCCGGTGGGAGCGGGCTTGCCCCGCGATAATTCACAACAACGTCCAGGTATACGTCAGGATCACCCGGTTCTCATCGATATCCGAACGGTAGTTGGACCGCGCCATGGCATTGCGCAACCGCACTCCCAACCCCTTCAACACGCCGCTCTGCACCGCATAGCCGATGTCCAGATCACGCTCATGCTCCTTGCCCTCGAAGCCCAGCCCGGTATCGACGTTATTCCCTTTCAGATACCGCACCGTTGCCGTCAGCCCTGGAACCCCCATGGCCACAAAGTCGTAGTCATAGCGCACCTGCCAGGAGCGCTCATCGGCATAGGAAAACTCATAGGTCGGCACCTCGTTACCCAACGGTGAAATGTTCGGAAACACTCGAGGAAACGCGTTCTCGCCAAAGATCCCCTGGTAGCCGACGCTGAACGTATGCCCGCCGCGCTTGGCCGACAGCAGCGAATAGAACGCCTGGTTGTCGATATCGCCAATGCGGCTTTCGCCCTGCTCCTTGGCGCTGAAGTAGCCAAGGTTGGCGCCCAGCACCCAATCACCCACCGGCTGGCTGTGCTTGAGGCCGACAAAGCCCTGTTGATAGATATCTTCCAGACGGCCATACCAAAGGCTCAGGGTGCTGCGGTTGGCGTTGAAGCTGTAGTCGCCACCGGCAAAGTTGAAGGCATCGCTGTCGGCCTGACGTTGAGGCAGGTGCCCGAGCATGGCGATCATTTTTTCGTCGCCTGATTCGTTGCGCAGGCTGGTGGAGCTCAGGTGCCCGGCCTGCAGGGTCAGGCCGTCGACTTCGGCCGAGCTGATGCTGACGCCCTGATAGGTCGGCGGCAGCAGGCGCGAGTCGTTGTACTGGAGGATCGGCAGGTTGGTTTGCAGTTCACCGACCTTCAGTTCGGTCTTCGAATAGCGCAGCTTCAAGGTTGCCCCTGCGCGGCTGTATTCGTCAGCGGCACGGCCGTCATCCTGTACCGGCAACAGGCCGGTGCCGGTACGGTCCGGGCTGCTGTCGAGCTTGAGGCCGAGCAGGCCGATGGCATCGACACCCACACCGATGGTTCCGGGGGTGTAGCCCGACTTGAAATTGAGAATGAAGCCCTGCCCCCACTCCTCGGCCTTGGACTGCTGGTTGGCACCGACGATGCCGGAAAAATCACGGCTTAAGTAGTAGTTGCGCGCCTGCAGAGTGGCGGTGGCGTCCTTGAAGAAATCAGGTTCAGCGGCCTGGGTGGTGAAACTCAGGGCGAGCAAAGACAGCAACCCGGTTGGACGGAGGTTGTTCATGATGACGTGCTCTTTTTATTGTTGTTTTTGACTTGAGAACTGTGGCGCCTGTATCGCGGGGCAAGCCCGCTCCCACCGGTTCAACGCGGTCCCGGTGGGAGCGGGCTTGCCCCGCGATGAGGCTAAGCCGCCGACTGCAGCCCTACCCCGGCCTGCGCAGAACTACGGCTGGCAAACACCATCATCGCCACCGCCGCCACCGCACCGGGCACAGCGAAGGCCATGAAGTTCAGTGCCAGCGGCAACTGGATCCCCAGCAACAGGCCGCCGAGGATCGGGCCGACGATGGCCCCGCTACGACCAATACCCGATGCCCACCCCAGCCCCGTGGAGCGGATGCCCATCGGATAGAACTGGGCGACACAGGCATAGGCCAGGATCTGCGTACCAATAGTGGTGGCCCCGGCAATCGCGATCAGCAAGTACAACACCGGTGTCGGGCTTTTGAAGCCAAGTAGGCTGATCGACAACGCCGCCAGCGCGAAGAACACCACCAGCACACGGTCGAGCTTGAACCGATCGCCAATCCAGCCACCACCGACCGCGCCAAAAATCGCCCCGAAGTTGAGCACCAGGAGGAAGGCCAGGCTCGATCCCAGCCCGTAACCGGCATTGCTCATCAGTTTTGGCAGCCAGGAGTTGAGGGCGTAGACCATCAGCAGGCAGCAGAAGAATGCGACCCAGAGCATCAAGGTGCTCAGTGCCCGACCGTCACGAAACAGCTGCGGCACAGAACCACCGGCCTCAACGCCTGTGACCACTTCCAGGCGGTCACCTGCCTGTGGCTGGTAGCTGGGCTCGACCCGTTGCAGCAGTTGGCTGGCCTGTTCGGTGCGCCCCTGGCGCACCAGAAAACCCAGCGACTCCGGCAAAAAGCGCAGGATCAACGGCAACAGCAGCAAGGGAATGACCGCTACATAGAACACCGACTGCCAACCGAAGGCCGGCAACAACACGATACCCAGACCCGCCGAGAGCATGCCGCCCACCGAGTAGCCGCTGAACATGATGGCGACCAGAGTGCTGCGCATACGTTTAGGCGCGTACTCGTTCATCAACGCCACCACGTTGGGCATCACCCCGCCGATACCCAAGCCCGCCAGGAAGCGACAGATCCCGAATTCGGTAGGGTTGCGGGCAAAACCATTGAGCACGGTAAAGCCGCTGAAGAGAATCACGCAGATCATGATGGCTTTCTTGCGGCCGATGCGGTCGGACAACGGCCCGAACAGCAGCGCGCCGAACATCATGCCAAACAAGGCATAGCTGCCAAGGGCGCCAGCTTGCAGCGGGGTCATGCCCCACTCCTGCATCAACGCCGGCAACACCACGCCATAGATGACCAGGTCATAACCGTCGAAGATGATGATCAGCGCGCACCAGAACAGCACACGCCAGTGGAAGGTATTGAACTTCGCCTGATCGATCAGGCTGTTGATATCGATAGCTCGCATGTGGCGTGTCTCTTTTGTTGTTGTTATCGAAACCCAATGGCGAACCTGCCGGGCAGTGTTCGCGATCTCAGGTTAGGAGCAGTACAAAAGGGCCAATAGCCGTTTCCTGCGAATCGCTATCCAGTTTGCGCAAGGGCTGACCAGCAGTCAGCGATGACGCTTGAAGGTGACCGAGGGCAGCTCGCCGTAACGCTGACGGTAGCTTTCGGCAAAGCGCCCCAGGTGCAGGAAACCGTAGTCCAGTGCGATCTCGGTCACGTTACGCACCGGGCTCGCCGGGTCCTGCAACGCCGCATGAATCCGCTCAAGTTTGCGCTGGCGCACATAGCCCTTGGGCGACAAACCGGCATGGCGTTCGAACAGCGAGTACAAGGAGCGCTCACTGACCCGCGCTACATTCATCAGCTGGACAACACTGATGTCCTGCTCCAGATGGGCGTCGATGTAAGCCGCCAGCTGCTCGAACGAGTGAGGCTGCTGTGCCGGCTCACCACGCTGCACATTATTGCCAAGCAAACTGAGCAGTTTGCTGGCAACAATGCGGCCGTAATGCTCCTGCACCTGCAGTAATGAATTGGTGGATTCCGCCTCTTCGCACACCAGACCGAGGAGGCCGATAAAACCTTCCAGCTCGCCAGTGACATGCCGCGCGCGGTTGAATCGGATGCCACCTTCAGGTACCTGCCAGCGCTGCTCCTGGCACGCCTGCTCCAGCAGGCTGACCGGCAGTTTGAGGATGAACTTCTCGCAGTCGGCCGAGTAGGTCAGGTCCACCGGATCGTCCGGGTTGATCAGCAGCAGTTCGCCGGGCACGTAGTAATGCTCATTGCCGCGACAGTTGGACTGGCAATGGCCCTTGAGCAATATCTGCAGGTGATAGAGGGTACCCAGAGCAGGCGAGGTTATCCGCGCCTTGCCGCCATAGCTCAAGCGGCACAGGTCGAGGCTGGCAAACTTGCGGTGGTTGATGCTCGCTTGCAGGTCGCCGGTTCTGGGCAGACGCAGGCTATGACCACCGACATGCTGGTTAACGTATTCGGACACGGCATAAGGGTCGGCGCGCTCAAACACGCAGCTGCGCTCGCTCAACAGGTGGCTGCTCATGGGCTGCCCTCTTCTTGTTCTTGCTGGACGATATCCACAGGGTCTGGTTATCCACAGGACGCCAGCTTGCGTCAGCCCCGGCAGGCAGTCCAATATCTGTTGAGTAGGCAACAATACCCAGGAGGTATCATGGAACTGCGCCATCTGCGTTACTTCCGGGTGCTCGCGCAGACCCTGAACTTCACCCGCGCCGCCGAACAACTGCACATCGCCCAGCCGCCCTTGAGCCGGCAGATCCGTCAGTTGGAGGAAACCCTGGGGGTTGAATTGCTGGAGCGCAGCCGTCCGCTGCGCCTGACCGAAGCCGGGCGCTACTTTTACGAGCAGAGTGCAATGTTGCTCGACCAGCTGGAGCAGATTTCCGAAGGCACCCGGCGAATCGCCAACAGCGAGCGCCAATGGCTGCGCATCGGTTTCGCCCCCTCGACACTTTATGACTTGCTACCCGATTTGATTCGCCAACTCCGACGCACTGAGGAACTGGAGCTGGGCCTGCAGGAGATGATCACCCTGCAACAAGTCGAAGCCTTGAAGGCAGGGCGCATCGATATCGGCTTTGGCCGTATTCACATCAACGACCCCGCCATCGATCAACAGGTACTGCGCGAAGATCCGCTGGTGGTCGCCCTGCCCTGTGGACATCCGTTGATTGGCCAGCCCATTGACCTGGTGCGTCTGGCGTTTGAACCTTTCGTGCTCTACCCCGCCACACCACGCCCGAGTTACGCCGACCACATCATGGCGTTGTTCTCCAGCCAGGGGCTGAGCGTACAGGTGATCCAGTGGACCAATGAGCTACAGACCGCCCTCGGGCTGGTGGCCGCCGGCCTGGGGATAACGTTGGTGCCGGCCTCGGTGCAGCGCCAGCATCGCGACGACATCGTTTATGCACCGCTGAGCGAGGCCGCAGCGGTTTCACCGATCATTCTCAGCCGCAGGGTTGGGGATAACTCTCCACAGATCCGCCATTGCCTGGACCTGATCGAGCGTATGACCGGCCACTGAGGGCGGTCATACAACGCTTATGCCAACGCGGTCTGGATTTTATCCACAGCCCCCGTATGGAAACGTTGAGCCAGAAACGGGGTGATATCCACAGGCGAGTTCTCCCCATGGAGCACCTTGTCGATCATCACCCCGGTGATCGCCGAAGTCAGGATGCCCGTGCGAAAGTGTCCACAGGCATTCAAGTAGCCGGAGACTTCCGGCACCGGCCCGAGGATCGGCAATTCATCCGGTGACCCTGGCCGCAAGCCGGCCCACGTACGTTTGAGGTTGATCTGCGCCAGCTCCGGAATACAGCGAACGGCACCCTGCACCAGGCCGTTGATTTCCGGGAAGGTATTGCTGACGTCGAAGCCCTTCTCTTCGGTGGTGCTGCCAATCAGGATCTCGCCGTTGTCCTTCTGCGCCATGTAGCAATCGCTGGTGGTCAGGCAACCGTTGAGTAGCTTGGGCATGCGCTCGGTGAGAATGATCTGGCCCTTCACCGGACTGACCGGGATCCGCAGGCCGGTCGCCTGTTCGCTGAGTTCAGCGGCCCAGGCGCCCGCAGCATTGATCAGGGTCTGGCAATGAAAGGTACCTTCTTCGGCGGTCTGCACCCCACTGACCCGTGAACCCTGGTGCAGCACGCCGGTGACATTGGTGTTGTGAAACAGCTCCACACCGTTCTGCCGCGCCGCTTCCATATAGGCGTCGGCCAGGCGGAAGGGACTGACCTGGTGATCGCACAGAAACTCCAGTGCACCACGCGCCGAATGGCTGACCGCAGGCTCCGCCAGACGCAGGGCCTCGCGGTCGAGCCAGCGCACTTGCTCGGCCAGGTGCGGGATCTGCGCAACGATATGCTCGGCATACAGCTGGTCTTCATCGTCGTAGATCACATACTTCAGGCCCGTGCGTTCGAACTTGAAGTCCATGCCGTGACGCTCGATCAACTCCTGATGCAGCTGTGGATAAAGTGCATTGGACTGCAAGGCAAAGTCGAAGAACGATTGCGGCAGAATGTGTGGCGTACTGGCATCCACCGCCACAGCAGCGCCTTGGGCCTGGCGCTTGTGCTGGCTGGACATCATGCGAAAGAAAATCACCCCGCAGCCAAGACCAACCGACTCGCCTATCGCCCATAAGCCGCCGGCCGAAGCACGTGTGGCATTGCCCGGACGCTTGGCATCGATCAGGGCGATCTTCAGGTTCTTGCGTTTGGACAACTGATAAGCGCAGGAGGCGCCGATAACACCACCGCCAGCAATCACGACATCATAAGTTCTGTTCATGGGTCAGCCCTCCGCGCCGGGTTGCTGGAATGCCGAGAAAGGAATCGGGTCGACCGGAAAACGCGGGCGCAACCAACCGACGTCAGCGCGCCCCGTGGCTTCGCGCAAACGGTCGCTGCAATAGCCAACGCACATGCGTCCCTGACAGTCGCCCATACTCACCCGGGTGCGCATCTTCAAGGCCGCCATGTCTTGCACACCCTGCTCCAGGGCCAGGTCGATATCCGCACGGGTGACATGTTCACAGCGACAGATCACCGTATCGGCGCGCGGTAATTCGATCTGCCGGGTGCCCCGCTGGGTGTAGCGCTCTACCCCGGCACGAAAGCGCTTGATCGCTGCCAACTGGCCAAGGTACTGCTCGCGTAGCTCAATGGCCTGTTCGGCATTCAGCACTTCGCGCTGCAGCAGGATCGATACGGCGGCGATACGCCCGGTCAGCATGGCGGCCTCACCGCCGCGGATACCACTCATGTCACCCGCCAGATGAATGTGCGGCTGACTGCTCTGTTGCCAGACGTTGCACGTGGCACGCAGGTAGCCATCGTCATTGAAGCCATGTTCCAGGCCCAGCTGCTGGCTCAACTGGGTTCGCGGGATAAAGCCGTAGCCTACCGCCAGGGTCTGCGCAGGCTCACGCTGGGCGCGGCTGTGATCGGGCTGCCAGTTGTTGTCATACGGCGCCAGGATCACCTGTCCGAGCTCGCCTTCGCCCTTGGCCTCGACCACGCCCCAGCCGTAATACATCGGAATGCCATTGAGCTTCATGTAGCCGAGCATGCTCAGGCCATCGAGGAACAGCTGTGGCTTGTTCAACAGCGCCAGGCTTTCCTTGGCGATCTTGCCGAAGGCGCAGGCTTCATAGACGCCGACCACTTTCGCCCCGGCGGCGTGCAGCTGGCAGGCCACCAACGGCAGCAACGGACCGGTGCCGGCAATCACTGTGCTGCCCAGGGGTTTGACCACGCCGCTCTTGATCTGCAGTTGCAAACCACCGAGCAACAGCACACCGGGTAGCGTCCAGCCCGGAAACGGCACATTACGCTCGTGACATCCGGCCGACAGCACCAGGTGCGAATAGTCGATCTGGTGCAGACACTCTTGGTCATCGAGCACCATCAGACGTTGCTCGTCACCGCCTACCACCCGACTGTTCAGGCGCAGGTCGATCTGCCCGGCGCAGGCAGCGAACTCCTTGTGCAGGGTGTTCAGAGCCTTGCTGTAGCGCGCGCCGAGATACCCCAGGTCGACACCTGCGCGCAGCGGCCCGCGATACACCACTCCACCTGGCCGCGAGGCTTCATCGAACAGCACACTGGGCACACCGTGGCGCGCCAGTTCAATGGCAGCCGCCATACCCGCCGAACCACCGCCGACAATTACAGGACGCAGACTCATGGCGCCTCCTGCCCGGCAAAGCGGTTGCTCAGGGTGTCTACCTGCATACCAGGCTGGACCACGGTCTGGCAGGCTCGGCGCTTCGGCCGCCCGTTGATTGAAACCAGGCAGCAGTGGCACACGCCCATGCCACAAAAAGCGCCCGTCAGTTGTGCGTGATCGTTGCGCGCCACTTGGCGAATGCCCACGGCGTTGAGCACGGTAAGCACCGTCTCACCGGAGGCGACTTCGACCGGTTGGCCGTTGAGTTGGATGGTCATGTCAGCCCGCGACAGGGGCTGGATATCGAGTTTACGATCCAGTGTTTGCATAGCCTTTCATCCGTGAAAAGGGAAAATGGACTTTTCACAGTATGCGAAGCAGACACGGCAGCTATTGATCCAGGCCAGCTTTCGGCTGACTTCGGCGATTAACCGGTAAAAACACAAAACCCCCGATAAACGGGGGTTTTGAGGTTAACAGCAGCGATCGTTACTCAACCGTTACCGATTTCGCCAGGTTACGCGGCTGGTCGACGTCGGTGCCTTTGAGCACGGCCACGTAGTACGACAGCAGTTGCAACGGAATGGTGTAGAGGATTGGCGCCAGGGCATCGATGATGTGCGGCACAGCGATCACATGGGTGCCTTCGCCATTGCTCATACCGGCGTTTTCGTCGGCGAAGACGATCAGCTCACCGCCACGGGCGCGCACTTCCTGCAGGTTGGATTTGAGCTTCTCCAGCAGTTCGTTGTTCGGCGCCACGGTGACCACCGGCATATCGCTGTCGACCAGGGCCAGCGGACCGTGCTTGAGCTCACCTGCCGGATAAGCTTCGGCGTGGATGTAGGAGATCTCCTTGAGCTTGAGCGCGCCTTCCATTGCCACCGGGAATTGTGCGCCACGGCCCAGGAACAGGGTGTGGTGCTTGTCGGCGAACAGCTCGGCGGTTTTCTCGACGATGGCGTCCATGGCCAGGGCTTCGCCCAGACGCGTCGGCAGACGACGCAGTTCTTCGACCAGTTCGGCTTCGACACCCGCCTTCAGCGTGCCACGGACCTGACCCAGGGACAGGGTCAGCAGCATCAGTGACACCAACTGGGTGGTGAATGCCTTGGTCGAGGCTACACCGATTTCCGGCCCGGCCTGGGTCAGCAGGGTCAGGTCCGACTCGCGGACCAGCGAGCTGATACCGACGTTGCAGATCGCCAGGCTACCGAGGAAGCCGAGTTCCTTGGCGTTGCGCAAGGCGGCCAGGGTGTCGGCGGTTTCACCGGACTGGGAAATCGACACGAACAGGGTATCCGGCTGCACCACCACCTTGCGGTAACGGAACTCGCTGGCCACTTCTACCTGGCACGGAATGCCGGCCAGCTCTTCAAGCCAGTAACGGGCAACCATACCGGCGTGGTAGCTGGTACCACAGGCGACGATCTGCACATTGCGGACCTTGGCGAACAGCTCGGCGGCTTGCGGGCCGAAAGCCTGGACCATGACGTGGTCTTTGCCCAGACGCCCTTCCAGGGTGCGTTGCACCACGGTGGGCTGCTCGTGGATTTCCTTGAGCATGAAGTGACGATAGGTGCCCTTGTCGGCGGCTTCGGCGCCTTCGTGGTACTGCACGGTTTCGCGCTGGACCTGGGTACCGGCCAGATCCCAGATGGTCACCTGGTCACGGCGGATCTCGGCGATATCGCCTTCTTCCAGATACATGAAACGGTCGGTCACCTGACGCAGGGCCAACTGGTCGGAAGCCAGGAAGTTCTCACCATGACCCAGGCCAATCACCAGCGGGCTACCGCTACGGGCGGCCAGCAGACGGTCCGGCTGATGCGCACTGATTACCGCCAGACCATAAGCACCGTGCAGTTGCTTGACTGCAGCCTTGAGCGCGTCGGCCAGGTCCGGGACGGTCTTCAGGGTGTGGTGCAGCAGGTGGACGATGACTTCGGTGTCTGTCTCAGAGCTGAACAGGTAACCCAGGCCCTTGAGCTTTTCACGCAGTTCTTCGTGGTTCTCGATGATGCCGTTGTGCACCACCGCCAGATCCTGGCCGGAGAAATGCGGGTGGGCATTATGCTCGGTTGGCGCGCCGTGGGTTGCCCAACGAGTGTGGGCAATACCCAGCTGGCCTACCAGCGGGTCGGCGGCTACAGCGGCTTCCAGCTCGCTGACCTTGCCGATGCGGCGACGACGCTCCAGGGTCCCTTGCTGGGTGTAGACCGCCAGACCTGCGCTGTCATAACCGCGGTATTCCAGGCGCTTGAGGCCTTCGATCAGGATAGTGGTGATATTACGTTCGGCGACGGCACCAACGATTCCACACATTAGATATGCTCCTTGGAGAGTGCGGCACAGATCACATGGACGCCGCGGGCTTCAATTTGTTCACGCGCCTCATCGGGCAAGCGCTCATCAGTAATCAGGGTATTGACGCTGCCCCAGGGCAGCTCGAGGTTGGGAATCTTGCGCCCGACCTTGTCCGACTCGACCATCACAATCACTTCACGGGCCACTTCGGCCATCACCCGGCTCAGGCCGAGCAACTCATTGAAAGTCGTGGTGCCGCGCGCCAGGTCGATGCCATCGGCGCCAATGAACAACTGGTCGAAATCGTAGGAGCGTAGTACCTGCTCGGCGACCTGCCCCTGGAAAGATTCCGAATGCGGGTCCCAGGTGCCACCAGTCATCAACAGCACAGGTTCGTGCTCCAGTTCGCTCAGGGCACGGGCAACATTCAGCGAGTTGGTCATCACTACCAGGCCGGGTTGGTGGCCCAGCTCGGGAATCATCGCCGCAGTGGTACTGCCACTGTCGATGATGATGCGTGCATGTTCACGGATGCGCCCCACTGCAGCCCGGGCAATTGCCTGCTTGTACAGTGAGACAGGCTGGCCCTGATCGGCGATCAGTTCCTGAGGCATGGTCACGGCACCACCGTAGCGGCGCAGCAACAAGCCGTTGGCTTCCAGGGCGGCAAGGTCCTTGCGAATGGTGACTTCCGAGGTTTCGAAACGTTTGGCCAGCGCATCAACGCTCACTTCCCCCTGCTCGTTGAGCAAGGCGAGGATATTGTGGCGGCGCTGAGGGGTGTTACGTTTCGACATGGCGTCTTTAAGTTTCGTTTCGAAAGTTAGTGATGCCAATCAAAACCTAAACGACGAAAAGCGTCAAGCAGAGAAATGAAAAATGGCCTGTGGGTAACTTGATCCACACTGCAAATTTATCCACAAACGAAAAAGGGTCGACTTATGCACAATGCAGTCGACCCTCGTTCATCGCTGTGTATAACTTCAGCTCTTTTTGATCTTCTCCGGACGCTTCCAGCCATCGATGTTGCGCTGGCGCGCACGGCCGACCGCCAGTTGTGCCGCTTCGACGTTCTGGGTGATGGTCGAACCGGCAGCCGTGGTGGCACCATCAAGGATATCCACAGGTGCAACCAGGGAGTTGTTGGAGCCGATGAACACGTCCGCACCGAGGACGGTCTTGAACTTGTTCGCACCATCATAGTTGCAGGTGATGGTACCGGCACCGATGTTGGTCCGTGCTCCGACCTCGGCATCGCCCAGATAGGTCAGGTGACCGGCCTTGGCGCCTTCACCGAGGTGGGCGTTCTTCAGCTCGACAAAGTTACCCACATGGGCCCGGGCTTCCAGCACGCTGCCAGGCCGCAGGCGGGCAAACGGACCGGCATCGCTGCCTTCACCCATGATCGCGCCTTCAAGATGGCTGTTGGCTTTGACCACGACGCCCTTGCGCAGGGTGCTGTTCTTGATCACGCAGTTCGGCCCGATCACCACGTCGTCTTCAATGACCACACGGCCTTCGAGAATGACGTTGATGTCGATGAGCACATCGCGACCAACGGTCACTTCACCACGCACATCAAAACGCGCCGGATCACGCAGGGTCACACCCTGAGCCATCAGGCGACGACCTTCACGCAGCTGGTAATGACGCTCCAGTTCAGCCAGCTGACGACGGTCATTGGCGCCCTGCACTTCCATCGGATCCAGTGGCTGCTCGGTGGCGACCACCAGGCCATCGGCAACGGCCATGGCAATCACGTCGGTCAGATAGTACTCACCCTGGGCATTGTTGTTCGACAGACGGCCCAACCACTCGGCCAGACGTGTTCCCGGTACTGCCAGAATGCCGGTGTTGCCTTCCTTGATAGCCTTTTGCGCGTCGCTGGCATCCTTGTGCTCAACGATGGCTGCCACCTGGCCCTGGGCGTCACGGACGATGCGACCATAACCCGTTGGGTCATCAAGGTTGACCGTCAGCAGGCCGAGCTGCTCAGGGGTGACCTTGGCCAGCAAGCGCTTGAGGGTATCGACTTCGATCAGCGGCACATCACCGTAGAGGATCAGCACGGTCTCAGCGCTCAAGGCCGGCAGGGCTTGAGCCACGGCGTGACCGGTACCCAGCTGCTTGTCTTGCAGGACAAAATTCAGGTCATCCGCCGCCAGACGCTCACGCACAAGCTCAGCACCGTGCCCGATCACCACATGGATGCCTTGCGGCTGTAGTTGACGCGCGCTGTGGATAACATGGCCAAGCATGGAATCACCAGCGACCGGGTGCAGTACCTTGGGCAGCGCTGAACGCATCCGGGTACCTTGGCCTGCGGCGAGAATAACGATATCGAGAGACATTGACGGGCTACCAATCCTAGAAGGCCAGCGATGTGACCAGAATATGAAACGCAGAAAAAGAAAAAGGGTAGCCGAGGCTACCCTTTAACTCAATCGCAACAGAAGTGATCGGCCTGAGCCAGATTACTTGCCCTTGCGCATTTGCTGGACGGTACGCAGCTGGGCTGCGGCCTCGGCCAGACGTGCGGCAGCGGCGCCGTAGTCGAACTCCGCGCCTTTTTCGTGCAGGGCGTTCTCAGCAGCCTTGAGGGCATCCTGAGCCTGAGCTTCGTCCAGGTCAGCAGCACGTTGCACGGTATCGGCAAGCACCTTGACCATGTTCGGCTGGACCTCGAGGAAACCACCAGAGATGTAGAACACCTCTTGGGCGCCACCCTGCTTGGTCAGCGTGATCGGACCTGGCTTCAGATTAGTGATCAGCGGCGCGTGGCCTGGAGCGATACCAAGATCACCCAGGTTACCGTGCGCAACCACCATCTCGACCAGGCCGGAGAAAATCTCTCCTTCCGCGCTGACGATATCGCAATGGACTGTCATAGCCATCTGCTTGCCTCAACCTGATTAGCGCCCCTTGCGGGGCGCCGGGATTACAGTTTCTTGGCTTTCTCGACCGCTTCTTCGATGCCGCCGACCATGTAGAACGCTTGTTCTGGCAGGTGGTCGTAGTCACCTTTGAGGATGCCGCTGAAGCCAGC
>OEPS010000094.1_pt1 | contig 31919 bp, 28 predicted proteins | sample 1539411 | NCBI WGS metagenome assembly OEPS01 (sample SAMN02671747, study PRJEB22543) | soil metagenome | biome: bacteria | place: China:Hunan Province, Lengshuijiang City | collected 2012-10-15 | depth 0.08m m
AGTCTGCACCAGCGCCGCTCTTTCTTCGTCGGCAACAACCATATGGTTGAAGACGTCGAGAACTTTATTAAAGAGTTCCCGGACGCGTAAAGCTTCTCTCCCCTCCCGCCAGGCGGGAGGGGAAGTTTCCCTGTCAGTGTCCCACTCGTGTTACCGGCGAACTCTGCCGATTCTCCCACAGCACCGTCAGGCCGCGCTGCAGCGCGATAAAGATGAACAGCAGGATTCCGATGGCTATCTTGGTCCACCATGAACTAAGGGTCCCGTCGAAGTTGATGTAGGTTTGAATCAGCCCCTGGATAGCGACACCGAACAGCGTGCCCAGCACCGTCCCTACACCGCCGCTCAATAGCGTACCGCCGATGACCACCGAGGCGATCGCGTCCAGCTCAACGCCGACGCCCGCCAGCGCATAGCCCGCCTGGGTATAAATGGAGAAAACGATCCCCGCCAGCGTCGCCAGACCAGTAGACAGCATATAGATGCGGATTGTGGTGCTACGCGTGGAGATCCCCATCAGGTTCGCTGACGTTGCGTTACCGCCGATGGCGTAGACCTGGTTACCAAAACGGGTGCGGTGGGCCATAAAAATTCCGGCCACCACTACCAGCAGCATCAACAGCCCCATGGCGCTCAGACGACCACCGCCGGGGATGGTCCAGGCCAGCCCTGAAAGCGCGTCATAGACCGGATGATTAATAGGGATCGATTCTTCCGAAACCAGATAGCTCACGCCGCGCAGGAAGAACATCCCGGCGAGAGTAATAATAAACGCCGGGATCTTCAGCGCATCGATCAGCAATCCCATAAACGCGCCAAAAGCGCAGCCCATCGCCAGCACCAGCGGAAATGCGATCAGCGGCGAAATCCCCCAGAAACCGATCGCTTTGGCGAGAAACACGCCGGTGAAAGCGATCACCGACCCGACCGACAGATCGATCCCGCCGGAGAGGATCACGAAAGTCATGCCAACGGCGATGATCCCGAGGAATGCGTTGTCGGTCAGGATATTGCAGATAACCCGCGTCGAGGCAAAGCCGGGGAATTGGGTCAGGCAATAAAGGTACCCCAGCGCGAATACCGCCAGGGTAATCATTAACGGTAAGTTACGTTTTATCATGGCCGCGCATCCCCTTCAGTATGCTGATAAAGCGCGGCGACTGGACGATCAGTACGCACAGCACCACCACCGCTTTGACTACCTGATTAAGCTCCGGCGGGAATCCCGACAGCAGGATCCCGGTATTCATTCCCTGGATTATCAGCGCCCCCACTACCGAGAGCAGCAGGTTAAAGCGCCCGCCCATCAACGAACCGCCACCGATCACCACCGCCAGGATGGCGTCAAGCTCCAGCCATAGCCCGGCGTTGTTAGCGTCCGCGCCGCGGATATCCGCCGCGACGATGATCCCGGCAATGGCCGCGCAAACCCCGCTCAAAACGTAGGCCAGCATCACAACGATACGAGTATTCACCCCGGCGTTTTTCGCCGCGCGAATGTTAATACCTACCGCTTCGATAAACATCCCCAGCGCGGTTTTACGGGTAAACAGCCAGAACAGCACCAGCGTGACGACGGCGATAATCACCGGCGTCGGGAATAGCAGCAGCGAACCGCTACCAAGCCAGGCCAGATGCGGAGAATCAAAGGTCACAATCTGCCCGGAGGTAATCAGCTGGGCCACGCCGCGTCCGGCAACCATCAGGATCAGCGTGGCGACGAACGGCTGGATCTTCAGTACCGCCACCAGAATCCCGTTCCACAGGCCGGCCAGCGCACCGGCTCCCAGCGATGCCAGCAGCACGACCGGCAGGCTATGTCCCGCTACGGTCAGCGACGCTGCCGTTGCCCCGGCAATCGCCATCACCGCCCCGACCGAGAGGTCAATTCCGCCGGTGGCGATAACCAGCGTCATGCCAATCGCCAGCAGCGCCACCGGCGCGGCGCGATTCAAAATATCAATCGGGCTGCCGAACAGCCGTCCCTCCTGGAGCACTATCTGGTAGAAATGCGGAGCGACCAGGCTGTCAACGACCAGCACCAGCAGCAGCGCAATAATTTGCGGCATCCCTTTTGGCCAGTTAAAGCGCCGTTTCGGCTGGCCGGTTTTCGGAACAGATTGAGGCATCATCGGTTACTCCTTATGCCGCAATAGCGTTCATGATCGCCGGTACGGAAAGCTCGCTCAGAGCCAGCTCCGCCACCTGCTGGCGATCGCGCATGATAATCACCCGATCGGCGTAGCCCACCAGCTCTTCCAGCTCTGAAGAAATGACCAGCAGCGCCAGGCCGTCGGCGCACAGGGTTTCGATAAGGCGAATAATCTCGGCGTGAGCGCCAACGTCTATACCGCGAGTCGGTTCATCGAGGATCAGAAACTGCGGTTTGGTCAGCAGCCAACGGGAGAGCAGTACCTTCTGCTGATTACCGCCGGAGAGGTATTCGATCGGCTGCTCGGCGCTGGGAGTGCGGATACCCAGTTGACGAATAAAACGCCCGGCAATCTCATTTTGCTCGCGCCGGCTAATCGGCCGCAGCCAGCCGCGCTGCGCCTGAAGCGCAAGCACGATATTTTCCCGCACCGAGGCGGCGGCGATAATGCCGTCGGTTTTACGGTCTTCCGGACAGAAGCCGATCCCGAGGCACGATGCCTGATGCGGCGATCGCAGGGTTTGCGGCTTGCCTTTGATCCACGCCTTGCCGCTGTCGGCGGGTTTAATGCCGAAGATCACTTCCGCCGTCTCCGTACGTCCGGAGCCTAGCAGACCCGCCAGGCCAACGATTTCACCGGGACGAACCTGCAGATTAAACGGCGCGATAGTGCCTTTTTTGCCAAATTCCTCGAAGGCGGCCACCGGCTTGTCGCTCAGCAGAGTACGGCCCGCACGCTGCAGGGCGTTATGCTCCAGCTCGCGGCCCAGCATCATCTTCACCAGCTCAATTTGCGGCAGCTCGCGGGTTTCCCGGCAACCGACAAAACTGCCGTTGCGCAGAACGGTAATGCGGTCGCTGACGGCGTAAACCTGGTCAAGGAAGTGGGTGACGAAAATCAGGCTGACGCCGCTATCGCGCAGCTGACGCATCAGGGTGAAGAGCATCTCCACCTCCTGGGTATCCAGGCTGGCGGTAGGTTCATCAAGAATTAACACTTTTGCTGACAGGTCGATGGCCCGGCAAATCGCGACGATCTGCTGCATGGCGACCGAAAAACGGTTGAGCGGCTCGCGTACATCAAGGGAAAAACCGTAGGACGCCATCAGCGCCGTGGCGCGCTTTTCCATCTCCTTACGCCGCAGCAGGCCAAAGCGCCTGGGCTCGCGGCCGATAAACAGATTGTCCGCTACCGACATGTTAGGCAGCAGGTTCACTTCCTGATAAACGGTACCGATCCCCAGCTGCTGAGCGTGGGCGGTATTTTTCGGCGAGATCGCCTGCCCTTCCAGCCAGATAGCCCCGCGATCTGCGTGATAGACGCCGGTCAGCGCTTTAATCAGAGTGGATTTACCCGCGCCGTTTTCACCTAACAGAGCCATGATTTCGCCCCGGCGCAGGCTGAAATTAACGTTATCCAGCGCTTTCACGCCGGGGAAAAATTTGCTGAGCCCTTCAGTACGAAGGATTTCCTGATGTAATTCGCCGTTCATGCTCTCCCCCACCTGTGCCCTCTCCCCGATGGGAGGAGAGGGAAATCAGCCGCGCTTTAGCGACCGGTGAAATCCCGGAGGCGGCGCTGTGCGCCTGTCCGGGCTACCCGCTCCGCAGACGGCGGTGAAACTGTAGTCCGGTCAGCGTAGCGCCACCGGGAACGTGGCCTGTTTTGAGCTACTCAGTAGCCCATGTTTTTCTTCTTCTCTAACTCTTCTTTCGCCGTATCCGGCAGGTAGAGCGTCGATTTGGTGATGGTGACTTTTTCAGGCAGGGTGCCGTCTTTTTTGTATTTTTCCAGCGCGTCGAACGCCGGGCCGGCCATATTTGGCGTCAATTCAACGCTGGCGTTGGCCTCTCCGGCCATCATCGCTTTATAGATATCCGGCACGCCGTCGATAGAGCCGGTGAGGATATCTTTGCCCGGCTTCAGCCCGGCCTCTTTAATCGCCTGAATCGCGCCAATCACCATGTCGTCGTTATGGGCGTAAACCATGCAGATGTTCTTGCCGTTGTTTTCCGCTTTAATAAAGCTCTCCATGACCTCTTTACCCTTACTGCGGGTGAAATCGCCGGACTGGGAGCGGATAATTTTGATGTTGGAGGCTTTAGAAATGGCTTCAGCGAAACCTTTCTTACGGTCAATCGCCACGCTGGCGCCAACGGTACCCTGCAGTTCAACGACGTTACACGGTTTGCCATCAACGGTTTTCACCAGCCACTCGCCGATCAGCTGGCCTTCCAGCACGTTGTTCGCGGTGACGGTGGTCATGTAGAGATCTTTATCTTTGACATCAATCGAGCGATCGAGCAGGAATACCGGGATTTTGGCTTCTTTCGCTTCCTTCAGTACCGGCTCCCAGCCGGTCGCCACCACCGGAGCGATGAAGATGGCATCAACGCCCTGGGCGATAAAGGAGCGTACGGCTTTAATCTGGTTTTCCTGTTTTTGTTGCGCGTCGGCAATCTTCAGAGTGATACCGCGCTTCGCGGCTTCCTCCTTAGCAACGTTGGTTTCGGCCGCGCGCCAGCCGGATTCCGAACCGACCTGTGAAAAACCTACGGTAAGAGGGGCAGCCATGACCATAGACGACATAGCTGCGGAAACTGCCGTGACAATAAGTAAGCGCTTCCACATAAGAGGATCCTCGTAGGGTTATTGTTGGTTAAAGCCTCACCTGCGGACAAACTATAGACAATCGGAGATGTAACTGAATGCGTTACATCACACTTCAAAAAAGTTAATTAGATGTTAACTGATATGATTCACAGCAGCGGAGAGCCGGTGAGGCTTCGCGAGCCGCGCAACCGCCACCGTTTATGACGAAATTTTGTACGCTTTGAGATATCAAGCATATGCAATGAAAACGGTTACATAATTTTATTCAGGATGCAGCTATGTTTATGGATTTTCAGGCTGTATTGCAGGGAGAAATTCAGACTCTGCCGACCCGTGGTGGGGAAAAAGAAGCGAAGACATTCGATGTGAGTTGGCTATAATACCGGGCACTTGTTTGCCATACATTTTAAAGGAAACAGACATGAGCTTACTCAACGTACCTGCGGGCAAAGATCTGCCGGAAGATATCTACGTCGTGATCGAGATCCCGGCGAACGCGGACCCAATCAAATACGAAGTTGACAAAGAGAGCGGTGCACTGTTTGTTGACCGTTTCATGTCCACGGCGATGTTCTATCCGTGCAACTACGGCTACATCAACCACACCCTGTCCCTGGACGGCGACCCGGTTGACGTGCTGGTCCCGACTCCGTATCCGCTGGAGCCAGGTTCAGTTATCCGCTGCCGTCCGGTTGGCGTACTGAAAATGACCGACGAATCCGGTGAAGATGCGAAGCTGGTTGCGGTACCGCACACCAAACTGAGCAAAGAGTACGATCACATCAAAGATGTGAGCGACCTGCCGGAACTGCTGAAAGCGCAGATCACCCACTTCTTCGAGCACTATAAAGACCTCGAAGCTGGCAAATGGGTTAAGGTTGACGGCTGGGACAACGCTGAAGCGGCTAAAGCTGAAATCGTTGCCTCTTTCGAGCGCGCGAAGAAGTAATCTCTCTAAGGCAGGGCGTCCGCCCTGCCTGTTTGCGGCAAGGAACGCCAGCGCACCACAAGAGGAGGGAACCTTATGAAAAACACCCGCTATTTCACCCTGAATTTTCCCGGATTTACTACTTCAGCATCCGCAAATCAAAGCTATATACGGCTTGTTGATGGCGACCATGTCTTTTATACCGATATGAGCTACTTTCAGAAGCCTGAGCTATTTAAGTGCATTAAGCTCAACCAGCCGCTGCATATCGGCGCCCGCCGTCTGCCGGACGGCAGCTTCTGGATCCACTGGCTAAGCGACGGTAAAGTTCTGCTCGAACCGGCCAGACCAACGCTGAAAGGTAAACTGCTGATGTTTTTTATCGGCATATTGGCGTCTATTGCTGCCGCCTACCCTACCTACTTTTATTTTACCACGGCCTGGGCTGTAATCACCTTCAGCATCATCGCGGCGCTGGCGCTGGGAGTTGCGCTGATGGGGCTATGCAGCCTGGTGCTTCGCTTTGCCCAAACGGCACATCCCGAAATGCGCGAGCTGCTGGTGAAAATGGAACAGGCACGGCGTAAAGATTTCTCATTCTGCCAGCCGGTTCCGCTACCCTCCGGGCGCAATACGCCGCCGTTTTCCGAAGATCCTGCTCTTCCAGAGCGTTTCGTCGTTGAGGACGGGGAAATTAAAAACCTCTATTTTAAGAAATGGTCCACCGGCTCCGGGAAAACACACCGCGACTACCACGGCATCCAGTTCCAGTGCAATGTCATGCTGCTGTCCTTCTCCTGGCAAATTAGCGGTACCCGGTGGGGCCTCCACCCTCTTTTTTACCGCCGTCATCCGCCTTTTCTCGCCAAAGGCGATCGGATAACCGCCGTATATCGGCGGGACAACGGCAACGTTCAGGCGATTTATAACAGCAGCGACGGCAGCGCTTACCTTAAAACCCACCCGCTCTATCCAGGCGAACAGCAAATGTCGCTGATCTATAAATTGTTTTATAGCTTCGTTCTGCTTGCCTTCCTGTTTATCCTCGGCCTGGAGCTGAACGATATGCTGGCGACGGGCTGGGACGGTTGGAAACTCGTTGCGGACTCGATCAATATGCTTGCCTTACTGCTGGTATGCGTCGGCAGCATAATCATTGTCCTTGAGCTTTGCTGCCTGGCTATCCGCCAACTCTCGCGTCGGGTAGGCGACTGGCTGATACTGCAGCGTATAGCAAAGCGCTACATCACGCGCGCGGGAGCTAACATCACGCTCCAGGAGCTGATGTAATGTTTAGCACGATAAGACGGCGATTATTGTTTCTCGGGATAGTAACGCTGGCGGCTTTTCTGTGGTCCGCGACGTTTTCTTTTAACCTCTTTCTGGCCGATCTTCCGTGGCGTCGGCACCAGCTTAGCGGTGACGAGATTAAAGTCGAGGCGCCTATGCTCGTTAGTTTTACCAACGGCGCGCTGTTTATCAGCCACGAGCCGCTGTTTACCGTCAAAAACTACGAGCTTGATAAAGAACAACAGCGTGTTATTTATCACTACAATCCGCCGCTTGAACGCATTACCCCCCTGATGTCCCAACTGCTTAACGTCCGTCTCATTACAAAAGAGCAGCTGGAGCGCGATATTAAAGGCCGGTATACCCTATTCACGTCTTTCCGCCGTTGGGATGATAGCAATAACATCCCCCTGAACCGCATCATGTATCTGGACCGCCAGAGCCAGCTCCGGGCTTCGGCTCTGTGGCTGGGAAATATCGACGCTCCGGTCTGTTCATATCAAGGCCACTGCTATCTGGTCGCCCATGGGCCTTTCCACGCTAACAAGATCGTCTGGTACAGCCCGGACGGCGGCATCAGCTGGCAGCAGCTGCCGCAGTGGCACGCTCCTGAAACGGAACCCTTGTCAGGGTTATATTACCGGGAACTGGTTGCTGCCGATGGTAACAAGCTATGGCTGGCGGACGACTACAGGCTTTTTGTTTCAGAAGATAAAGGGCAAAGCTGGCAAATCGCAGCAGATATTCGTCCTCTACTAAAACGCCACAATATCCTGCAGGCTGATGCCAAATCGCATTACACCAGCATCAGCAAATTACGCTGGTATATCGATAAGCATCATCGGCTACTGGCCGATGTGACCGTTTCGCTTGCGGACGATCGGGGGGAACGGCGCTTTCTATACAATGTGGTCTCGCCGCAGCAAGAGCAGATCCTCGCCACCAATATCCGCGATATCGGCCGTTCGCCACAGGGGGAAATTTTCTTTATCAGCAGAATAAGCGCTTCACGTTACGGTCTGTATAAACTACAGGAAAACGGCGTGCCGGGGCTGGTACTTGAACATATCGATCGGTTAGGCAAAATTTATGCCGGACGCAACCTGCTGGCGGTAGAAAAAGATGTCGGCGACAGAACGCATTTGTATCTTTCCCGCGATGGCGGCAAGAAGTGGCAACGCTATAAGTTGCCGGGTAAAAACGTGGTTTTTGATGGCGCTGGCGATCGGTTTATCCGTTTCCCCGAGTATTACCGTACGCTGAACTATCAGGTCAGTACGTTTGAATAATCAGCCTGTCCCTATTTACGGAGAGTTGAGCAAAAGGAGATTTCATGGCTCAAAGAATCATAGCACTTATGCTACCGGTATTTACTGCCCTCGCGCTATTACCGGGTTATGCCAGCGCCGGGGCGTCCTTAACGCAGGATGAATTAAAGCAAATACGTCAGGATAATGATGATTTCGACGACCGCACAGAAAAAACCATCATCGCCGGACCTGCGACAATTTCATTAAATGATATTGCTGTGCTGAATTTACCAGAAAATTATATTTATGCTGAAGATATAAATACCTACGGTAAGCCCCTTGAAAATATCGCAGAATTTACTTGCACCAGATATATATCACCACGCAATAGCAACAAGAACCGGCTATGTATAAAAATCGCTAACGTGGGTTACTTAAGACTATCGGACGACCTTTCTCTTTTAAAGAACAAGGCTGAACAATTACAGGTAAGAATCCCCCCCCGACGGCTGTGGACCTTGCCCAAAACCATCGATTTTAGCTGGCTGCAGTTACCCGAATACAATCGCCAGGCGCATACCCTGACGTGGGCATATCGCTATGTTTATGATAATAAAACCCAAACACATGAACGCCCGGAAAGCTTTACCGATCAAGAGATAAATATGGTTATGTTTGGCCAGAGGCACATCATCTGGCTAACTAATGGCGATTATTATGGCGCGGAAAAATTCCAGCCACAGCTGGCCGACTGGGTGAAAAGAATAACCTTTAATAGCGCTTATCAGTATCAGGAAAATCAGGTTCCCGCCTGCGGCGATCTACCGCCAGGTGATAGCGCGCTGGAGGGCTTCGCCTACGACTATTCTGCCGATCCTGAACGCTGCTTCCCTTATCCGCTGGAATATTTAATTAATGGTTTGCCTGAGTATACCGACGGCAATAAGAACATTTATGATTTTATTTCCCGGACGCGAATGGCAAGAAAAGTCATAGGGATTAAACAGAGCTTCTAATATATGAATATAAAAAAATCTATCTTTTACTGCCTGACGTTGGTTCTGCTGCTTACTGGCTGCGATAATATGCAGCAGGAGACTGGCTATCCGGTTACGCAACTAAAGCATCAACAATGGCTGTCGGAAATTCAAAAACGCTTTGATGCCGCTAATCGTTACGCCAATCAAGCGGTGTGTATTATTACCGGGAAGAAGCTACAAACGGAGTTTACCTCCTGGTATCGGCCAACCGCCGGAATCCAGTGGTTTATTCAACATGGCCTTGTTGAAGAAAAAATTGAGATAGAGGCGGGAAAATATACCCATTATTACTACCGGCTTACGGATAAAGGCGCAGCCAGTAGCCCGAACTGGCCCTATAGCCGTAGAAGTGGCCTGTGCTTCGGCAGCGTGCAGGTGGAACGCATTAGCCGGATAACCCCGACTACTGACCAAAGAACTACCGATATCGAATTTATTTATCGCATCGACAACATTCCCGACTGGGCGCAGGAAATGATGCCGCAACTTTTCCCCGATATGAAAGAAGGCAAAATAAGCGGCAGCGCCCGATTCGATATGGCGGATAAAACGCATTTACGCAGCCAGTCCGGCATCGGCAATTATTACGTCGATGAAGACAAGTTCTTCAACGCCAGTTAACAAGGATCGTACCTGTGTCATTCAAGAAAACACTCTGCGGGTTATTTATCTTCATGCTCTTCGGCTGCGACGATCGGGATTATCTGGCAGATATCAACATACAGTTGATGACCTGGACCGACAAAGCGCAGTGCTTCGCAATTCGTAAGTCGGGGATTTCCTTTCCCTGGGATATCAGGCAGCCGGAAGGTCAAAGCGCCGATAGCGTAAAAACCCAGCAGACGCTGGATAATCTTGTCACTTTGGGGCTGGTCGCCACGCAAACCATCGCCTATGAAAATAATAAGACGTTGACGATTAACCGCTATATCCTCACGGCTGAAGGGCGTAAATACTGGCGCAAACAAACGTCCTCATTCTGCTTCGGTTCGATAAAAGCCATTAAAACCATCGGGACGGAAGATGTGAAGGCCTGGTTTGCCGGAGGGCCGGGAAGTAAAGGCAAAAAGATCGACTATGACTATCAAATTGAAAATGTCCCCGACTGGGCCCAAAAGGATATTTTTTATCAGATGTATGATATTCAACCTCTTTACTACAGTGGCCTTACGCATTCAGCCACCGCCATCTATGATAAAGAAAGCGCTAAATATCTTACCCTGCGGCATACCGGTTTAGCCGAGATCGGCTATCCGCAAATGTTCTGGCCGAAAAATTTGCAATAGCCTTACTTCCGGGTGGCGGCTGACGCCTTACCCGGCCTACGGGTTTCCAGCCGTCTGCGGGCCGGTACGCTGCCTCCGGGGAACTACGCGCTACGCTGAGCCGGGTTATAAAACCAGACGCTGCTAACCCACAAAAAACAACGCCACCCGAGGGTGGCGTTATCGTTATTAATACTGGTCTTTATCCAACCAGTTTCCGCTTTCTATCAGCGTGCAGCCCTCGACGGGGCGCTGATAGACATACATCCAGGCGCTACCGTAGGGCGTCTGAATCAGGTGACGAGCGTACTCGCCGCCTTTGGTACGCAGCGCATCCAGTTCGGCCAGCGTCGAGGCGTCAATACGATAGACTTCACCATGTACCGTGCCATCGCCGGGCACCGCGCCTGGATAGTGGCCCAGGCTGTACAGCTGATAATCATTGACACTATGATCGCCCAGCCACTGAGCGTTGGTCATCCAGTGGCTGTTGCCTTGTTTGCGTCGTAAACTGCCGTAAACAAATATTCGCATTGCTAAAACTCAAACTGATAGAGCAAATCGAGAGCCTGGTCTACGCCAGACACCGCTTCCATATATAGCTTAGGCATCAGGCGATAGCGTAACGTTAACGTCGCCAGGGAATCAAAGATCCCTACCCCATATTTTACCTGCAGACCCGGCAGCACATAGCCGCTGACTACCACCTGGGAGGAGTCGCCCACTCCCTCGGTATCCAGCGCCAGATTACTTACGCCAAACGTCTCGCCGATTTTACCCACAACCTGACCACTTTGTGCAACCCCCATACCAATAAGCATTGAGGTCATTGCCGCACTATCGTTCTGTCCGCTGCTTAAACCCTGGCCGCGAAGCAGGTAAGAGAGCGCTTCCTGCTGCGACATTACCGGATCGGAGAAAATCTCCGCTTTCGGCTGATCCGCAGAGCCGGTAACGCGAACGCCGGCTATCACATCGTCTTCGGTGGCATCCGGATTTCGAATCGCTTCGATGTTCAGCAACGGCTGATCCGGCGGACCGGAGAACAGCAGCTCGCCTTTACGCACGATCAGATCCTGACCGTAGGCATGGAAGCGGCCTTCCGGAATGTTAATCTGCCCGTTAAGACCCAGCCCCTGTTTATCCTGAGCGACTTTCAAATCACCGGTCAGACGTGCTTTCAGGCCAAAAGCGTCCAGACGAACGTTGTTGCCAACGTGAATCGTCAGGTTGCTGTTGATAGGGATACCGGCACTCTGCTGCTTAATCGGCTGCAGATTTTTATCCAGCATCACTTCATCAGATGAGACCCCAACGGCGCTTTCCGGCACTTCGTTGACGACGATACGCGCCCAGGGTACATCAACGCGGCCATCAAGGCTAAACAGGCTTGGCGTGGCAGTAAAGAGCACGTCCGGCGATACATCAAGGCGCACCATCGGCGGCACGGTTATCCGCACCCTGCTGCCCTTCGCCGCAATTTGCGCACGCCAGTTGTCAATCTGCGTCCAGTCGGCATTGCCGCTGAGCGCAATCTGCCCCTGGCTGGTATTTACCGTCCCCTGCATGGTTGAGCGGGTACCGGTGAAGTTCATCGCCAGCTGGCTCGGCTGCATATCGAACGGCATAAAGTTACCATCAATATCGACGCCATTGAGCTGCATCTGACCATATAGCTGCGGGTTCTGTACGTTGCCGCCGAGCGTCAGACGCGCGTTCAGCCGCCCTTCGGCCTTCTCGCCGCGCGAGAAGATAGGGTTAATCATCGCCAATGAGAAGTTATTGATATTGACGTTGCCGCCCAGATTACGCCGCCCCTGCGGATCGGTGACCTGAAGCTGCCCGTCCAGTTGACCATTGTTGGTCAGACGAATCAACCAGCCCAGCTGGGCGCGGTTATTGTGCAGATCGGCGGTAAGGTTCAGCGTATCGAAAGCCACCGGCAGCGGTGCGTCGTTCACCGTCTGAGTCACCTTCACGTTACGTCCGTTCAGCGTCACCTTACCCTGCGGCAACCCCTCTTTCGTCGTATCCCAGCTCACATCGGCATTGCCGCTAAACACGCCGCTGGCCTGCGTCTCTTCCGGCATAAACGGCTTCAGCATCGCGAGATCGAAACGATTGAGGTTCACCACCGCATGCCCGCTCGCCCCGGCGTCGATAGTCTGCGGCACGCACAGCTCGGCGTTTGGGTTAGCCCAGCAGTGTGGTCCAATGCTGATTTTCTGCTCGAGGTTACGGTAATCCAGCGCGATGTTGCGCGTCAACGCAACCGGGCCTACCGGCGTCTGGAAACGGGTATCGCTCAGCGTCCCTTTCCAGCGCTCCTCTTTACGATCAAAGCTGCCCGCCAGCGATAGCTGGCCGGAAACCGGATCGCCCTGCACCCGCAGCTGCAGGTCGTGCTGCTTCTCGTTGCCTTTCGCGTTAAGCTGCACCAGGCTGATATTCACGCCCGGCTGGCTGATACGGTCCACGCGCACGTCGAGGTTACCGCCAATCTGGTCGGTTGACTTCACATCCCCCTTCACATTCACCTGAGCAATGGACAGCTCCTGCCAGCGCAGCGCGCGGGCGGTAATATCCGCCAGCAGCTGCGGCGCATCGACGGTGCCGCGCACTTTCACCAGCCCCTTCGCCGTCCCGCCCAGGCCCGGCAGAGCGTTATCAAGGTGCGGCGCATCAATGGTGGCATCGAGATTAAGATCTTTGACCCCCAGTTCGCCTTTCACATCAGCGCTGTTGGGGCCTAAAGCCAGATGCAGACCGGGGATTTTCCACTGCATATAGCTGTTACCCTGCAGCGAACCGCTCACATCGACTTTGTTTTGCTTCACGTTACCGGTGATTTTCAGCTCCGGCACCGACATCTGCCAGCTGCCGCCGTACAGACTGCCCTGGGTCTTAATCAAACCGTTCAGCTTCGACGGCCAGTCCGGCACTTCTTTTGCGGTATTGATACCATTAAGCGTCAGTTCACCGCGCCAGCTAATCGCCTGCTGCCAGTCGAGCAGCGCTTTCAGCTCGGTTTTCCCCTCAAGAGCGGCGACGGTCAGTTTGTCGAGATTCACCTGCTGCTCGTTACCCTTCGCGTTGAGGGTAATTTTCGCCGGCGGCAGCGACTGTCCTTTCACCGCGGTACTGAAAGCCATGGTGTAGTCGGTCATCTTGCCGTTAAACTTCAGCAGCACGTCGTCAGCCTGGTACGCTTTCTCGCCGGTAAACGGCCAGTAGAGCTGCTTGCTTTTCAGCTCCATATCCAGCGGAAGGCCGGCCTCCGCCAGCTGCGTTTCAGCGCGTAGCGTCATCGCCACAGGACCGGCCAAATCAACGCCAAGCGTGAGCTTTTTGCGCACCTCGCCGCCTACTTTGAGCTGCACTTTTTCGCCCTTCAGCGGGTCAATATTCAGCGTGCCGTTGAGAGTGATATCAACCGGCCAGTTATCCAGCAGCTGAGCATTACCGGACGCCGTCACTTTGCCCTGGTCGGAATCGACGTCCAGCGCATCCAGTTTCATCTGCCCATCAATACTGCTGACTTTGAGCAGCAGATTGTAGATGGTCATATCGGTATCGCCGGTCAGGCGTAGCTGCTCGCCGCGGAACTCCTGGATATTCAGATTCAGCGGTAGATGAACGTCGGTCATTTCCGGCAGCACCGGATTCGAGAACAGGTCCTTCATCGTCTCGCCGAGCGGTTTTTCTTCCGGCTGCGGGTTTTCAATTTTCGGTTCGACCACCTGCTCCTGAGCCACCTTTGCCACCTTCGGCAGCGCGATAAGCAGCCCCTGCAGAGAGGTCGGCGTCAGCGTCAGGTTTTTCTCCTGCCAGCTAAGACCGCTGGAAAAGTCGCGCACCGAGACGGCGGTATCGTCAATTTTCACGTTGACGTTATGCAGCGCAACCCGGCTAAGCGTGATGGGATAAGGAGTGGAAAGATTCAGCGGGCCGCTATCTTCTTCTTCAACCGGCGCCGCTGGCGGCATCTTGCTGGTATCGACTGCCACATAGATATCGCGCAGAGAAATATCGTTGACGCACAGGCTGCTGTCCCACAAACAGCGCAGCTTAACGCCAAGGTGGAACTGGCCGGCAGTGACCGCCACGCCCGGCTGTTCATAGCGCACGTTCTCCAGCGTCAGGTCCCGCCAGCCGCCGGTCGCCTTGCCGATTTCCAGACCCGGAACCCAGCGATCGGCGGCCTTGATCACCAGATGCAGACCGGTGGTGGTCCCCACCAGGAATCCAATCGTCCCCACCAGCAGCAACAGAAAAACCAGTACGCCGAGGCTTATCTTCTTCCATAAACTCATAATTCAGGCCCCAGACCGATATAAAACTGTAAACCATGCTCTTCTTTGTCGCCGATCGGTCTGGCGATATCCAGTTTGATGGGACCGACCGGAGACTGCCAGCGCACGCCAAGACCTGCGCCGGTTTTAAAGTTGCTCTCGCGGATATCGCTCACCGCTTCGCCGCTATCGACGAACACCGCGCCCCACCATTTGCCGCTGACGTTGTACTGATACTCCAGCGAGCCGGTGGCCAGCTTCGAGGCCCCTATCAGCTTACCGTCGTCATCTTTTGGCGAGATAGATTTGTATTTATAACCGCGAATGCTGCGGTCGCCACCGGCGAAGAAACGCAGGTCCGGCGGGACTTTGCTGAAGTTATCGGCCTCAATCCAGCCGAGATTGCCGCGCAGCACGAAACGGTGGCGGTCATAGAGGGTACGGATCCAGACATCCTGCGCCTGCATCACGATAAAGTTAATATCCGACCCCCACATGGTGTTGGAGTAGTCCACCGAATAGCGCTGCGAATCGCCCCAGGTCGGCATCAGGCCGCCGCGCGAGCGGGTGCGGTTCACCGACACGCCGGGATAGATCAGCATCGTGGTGTTGGTGACGTTGGCCTGGGTAAAGTGGTCGAGGCTCCATCGCAGGTTCAGCGCGCGCTGCCAGCCGCTCGACATATCCCAGTAGCGCGAAACGGCCAGGGTGGTGGAATCCGCTTTGGTATCGTTGAGGTCCGTACGTTTAAAGCCGCCCTGCATCAGGTAGTACTGCTCCAGCGGGCTTTTTAGCAAGGGCACTTTATAGCTGAAATCGAGCTGTTGTTCAGGGGCGGAAAGGCTGAGGCTGGAAGTCAGGCTGTGGCCGTAAGAGTTCATCCACGGCTTTTTCCATGTCCCTTTGACGCGCGGACCGACGTCGGTTGAGTAGCCAACCCCGGTTTCGACGGTATTCTCTTTACGCGGAGTGACGACGCCCTGTAAAGGCAGAATTTTAGTCTGCCGGGACTTTTCAAACTCCGGCGCGACAACCACCGAACTGAACCAGCCGGTCGCCGCCAGACGGCGGTTAAGTTCGGCGAGATCCTGCGAGGTGTAGTAGTCGCCCTGCTCAAACGGCACCAGGTTTTGCAGATATTCGTCGCGAATTTGCGAGCCTTCAAAAGTGACCGGACCAAAGCGGTAGCGCTCGCCGCTGTTATAGTCGATATCCCAGAAAGCCTGATGCCTGTCGAGAGAGACGCCAAGCTGGCTTTTGTTAAACTCGCTGTCAAAGTAACCCTTACGCAGCGCGACCCGCGTAAGAGAGCTTTTAAAGCTATCGTAATCACCGTGATTAAGGACGGTACCGACAGCCGGACGCGTGTTTAACAAATCCAGATAGTCGCGGTCGGTTCGGGCTCCGCCGCGTAAAATAACTTCAGTGCCGCCAATACGCACCGGCTCACCGGGCGTGACTCTGGCGATCAGGACCTGACGCCCCTTCGCCGGCGGCGGACGTAAATCAAAATCGATGGTTGGTTCATAGTAGCCCAGCGCTTTCAGACCTTCGCGGATGGCATCATCAACGCGCGCGCGAAAGCGCCGGTCCGGCGTGACCTCATCACTCTGGATCGTAGATAGTTGGGCGCGGACGTTTTTTTCCAGTTCCCCGGATAACCCCTCAACCTGCAAACGCACGCTCGCTGCGCTGGCGACCCCGCTGACCAGCAAAAGGCTGGTAATACATAACTGGCGGATTTGTAGCACGTTTTCTCCTGAATATCCTTGTTTCCCCCCGAAGGAAACGAAAGTGCCGCTCCACGGCTTAACAAAACCCTAACAACTAAGGGTTGAAAAATAGACGTTCACCCAAATAATTCTTATGTTTAAATCTAGACGTATTAAGCGTGTTTATTGTGTTAAAAGACACGCTTGGTTACAACCTTAACCACATTTTCTGTTTTGAGAGGCCCACCGTGAGTCTATTTGATAAAACGCATCTTGTCGCCCAAGCGGACGCGCTGCCGGGACGCAACACGCCGATGCCGGTGGCGACGCTCCACGCCGTCAATGGCCACTCGATGACTAATGTTCCCGCAGGGATGGAAGTCGCCCTGTTTGCCATGGGTTGTTTCTGGGGCGTTGAACGCCTGTTCTGGCAGCTGCCCGGCGTTTATAGCACCGCCGCAGGCTATACCGGCGGCTATACGCCAAACCCGACCTATCGCGAAGTGTGCAGCGGTGAGACCGGTCACGCTGAAGCGGTCCGCGTCGTCTACGATCCTAAGGTCATCAGCTACGAGCAGCTGCTGCAGGTTTTCTGGGAAAACCACGATCCGGCGCAGGGTATGCAGCAGGGTAACGACCGCGGTACGCAGTATCGTTCCGCGATTTATCCGCTGACGCCAGAGCAGAGTGAAGCGGCTAAGGCCAGCCTCGCGCGGTTCCAGGCAGCCATGAACGCAGCCAACGATCCGCGGACTATCACCACCGAGATCGCAACGGCGAAGCCGTTCTATTATGCGGAAGACGATCATCAGCAGTACCTGTATAAGAACCCGTACGGATACTGCGGTATCGGTGGGATTGGGGTTTGTTTGCCGCCGCAGGCCTGATGCCGCAGGCCCTCACCCACTGGCCGCCGGGTTGAGTAATTTACGCTCTGGCGGCTTTACAGTACCTTACGCTATACTACGCCGTGCTATCGCCGGTCCAGAGCCTTCGGACCGGCTTTTTGTGAATTCCACTTAGCGTTATCCACTTCCCTTCCGAGGATCTGATCTCAACGGTCAGATAAGATATGTTAAACAGTATTTTAGTAATACTTTGTCTGATAGCCGTCAGTGCGTTCTTTTCGATATCGGAAATCTCGCTGGCCGCATCACGTAAAATCAAACTCAAGCTGCTGGCCGATGATGGCAACGTCAACGCTCAGCGCGTGCTTAAGATGCAGGAAAACCCCGGGATGTTCTTTACCGTGGTGCAAATCGGTCTTAACGCGGTAGCCATCCTCGGCGGTATCGTCGGCGATGCGGCGTTTTCACCGGCGTTTCATAGCCTCTTTAGCCGCTACATGTCGCCGGAACTCTCCGAGCAGCTGAGCTTTATTATCTCCTTTACCCTGGTCACCAGCCTGTTCATTCTGTTTGCTGACCTGACTCCGAAACGCATCGGTATGATCGCGCCTGAAGCTGTCGCTTTACGCATCATCAACCCGATGCGCTTCTGCCTGTTTATCTTCCGCCCGCTGGTGTGGTTGTTTAACGGCATGGCCAACAACATTTTCCGCCTGTTCAAAATTCCCATGGTGCGTAAAGACGACATCACCTCTGATGATATTTACGCCGTGGTGGAAGCCGGCGCGCTGGCCGGGGTGTTACGTAAGCAAGAGCACGAACTGATTGAGAACGTATTCGAGCTGGAATCGCGCACCGTGCCTTCATCCATGACCTCGCGTGAAAACGTCATCTGGTTCGATCTGCATGAAGATGAACAGAGCCTGAAGAATAAGGTCGCGGAGCATCCGCACTCCAAGTTCCTGGTCTGTAATGAAGATATCGATCACATCATCGGCTACGTTGATTCCAAAGACCTGCTCAACCGCGTGCTGGCGAACCAAAGCCTGGTGCTGACCGGCGGCGTGCAGATTCGTAATACGCTGATTGTTCCGGATACCCTGACGCTGTCAGAAGCGCTGGAAAGCTTTAAAACCGCCGGTGAAGACTTCGCCGTGATCATGAATGAATACGCGTTGGTGGTCGGGATTATCACTCTTAACGATGTCATGACGACCCTGATGGGCGACCTGGTCGGACAGGGCCTGGAAGAGCAGATCGTCGCGCGCGATGAAAACTCCTGGCTGATTGACGGCGGGACGCCTATCGACGACGTGATGCGGGTGCTGGATATCGATGATTTCCCGCAGTCCGGCAATTACGAGACCATTGGCGGCTTTATGATGTTTATGCTGCGTAAAATTCCCAAGCGTACCGACGCGGTGAAGTTCTCTGGCTATAAGTTCGAAGTGGTGGATATCGACAACTACCGTATCGATCAGCTGCTGGTGACCCGCATTGACAACAAACCGACGGTGCTGGTCCCCAAGCTGCCGGACGCTGCAAATAGCGATAAAGAAACGGCGTAAAACACGCTCTAGAATATCGCAGTGCTTGCCCTGATGCCGGGTGGCGGCTAACGCCTTGCCCGGCCGATAAAGATCGCCGCATCATCAGATTAGGCCTTGCCCGTAGAGCAGAAGGATACGCATCTCCATCTGTTTGCGGCAAATCCCAGGTCCAGAAACATCAACGGCTCCCGTAGGGAGCCGCCTTTTACCGTGTAGCTATACCTCTTTTCAGGTTATGCCATCTCTGTTTGCAGACGCATGACCTGACGATTGACTTCAGACATCACTGACAAATGCTGCTTGTCTTTGACCTTCGGGATAAGGATTTTGCCCTTATCAAACTCAAAAGCGCCAACGTCCTTGATATACAAACGTCCACGGAACAGGATCTTCACGTACTTCGCTACTTGTAGCGGGTTGTAGCGTTGGAAAATTTTCATTGTTGTCTCCTGCCAGGGTTACGCTCCTGTGGTGCCACAGTTAGCCCACGTACCGGAAGCGCAAATTTTATTGCCCTGAAACTATAGTCCAGAATCTGAGTGATACCCAGTTTGTATAAGTTTTTTTACCTTATGATGACAATAATTCAGAGTTTTCGTTTCAGGCATCCGATGAAGGTAGTATAAGTCGCCGATTTTGGACGAATTTGTGCGTCATCACACAAACTGGCACCATCATTGCGAGTAATGCCGATAAATCGCACTTATGATTAAAGCAGACCAAGTGGTCGGATCACCTGCAAAGATAATAAAAGGAAACACCATGACCCTACGTAGATTACTGGCCGTTTCATGTCTCCTGTTCCCGCTGATGGCGTCGGCGCATAACTTCGTCGACGGTCAACGCGTTGCGCCAGTCGGCGTAGCGGATCGCGGGGAGCTGGTGCTGGATAACGATAAGTTTAGCTATAAAAGCTGGAATAGCGCGCAGCTGGCAGGAAAAGTGCGCGTCGTGCAGCACATTGCCGGACGCTCGTCAGCAAAAGAAAAAAACGCGGCCTTGATTGAAGCCATTAAAAGCGCAAAGCTTCCCCACGACCGCTATCAAACCACCACTATCGTGAATACCGACGATGCTATCCCGGGCTCTGGGATGTTTGTCCGCAGCAGTATTGAGAACAACAAGCAGCTCTATCCGTGGTCGCAGTTTATCGTCGACAGTAACGGTGTGGTACGTAAAGCGTGGCAGCTAGATGAAGAGAGTTCGGCGATCGTAGTGCTGGATAAAGACGGCCGCGTGCGGTGGGCGAAAGACGGCGCGCTCAGCCAGGAGGAGGTGCAGCAGGTCGTTGCCCTGCTGCACAAGCTGCTTAATAAATAGAGACCCGGAAGCCGGGGTTAAGGAACGATTCACGCGGCGTGTAATCAAGAGTACGCCCCTGCCAGTCGTGAACGTGCGCCCCGGCAGCGCTGGCTACCGCATGGCCTGCCGCCGTGTCCCAGGTCGACGTCGGCCCAAAGCGCGGATAAAGCTGCGCCTGCCCTTCGGCGACCAGGCAGAATTTAAGCGAAGAGCCGATTGAAGTGGTCTGGTGTTCGCCCAGCTGCTCCAGATACTCCTGTAGCTCAGGGTCATTGCCGTGAGAGCGGCTAATCACCACCAGCGGCGGACGCGCATCGCGGACCTGAATCTGCTTACGAACGCCGCACTCCTCTTTCCAGGCTTTGCCCTTTTCCGCGCTATACACCACCTTCATCACCGGCGCGTAGACCACGCCAAGGATCGGCTTGCCCTGTTCGATCAAGGCGATATTGACGGTAAATTCACCGTTGCGTTTGATAAACTCTTTGGTTCCGTCCAGCGGGTCCACCAGCCAGTAGCGCTGCCAGTGCTGACGCACTTCCCAGGCCGGCGGATCCTCTTCTGACAAAACCGGAATATCGGGAGTCAGGGCCAGCAGGCCGCTGATTATCACTTTATGCGCCGCAATATCCGCTGCCGTGACCGGAGAATCGTCCTTCTTGCTGGCAACGTCCATCGGCTGTTTTCCATCATAAACTTGCATAATGGCATCGCCCGCGCTCCGTGCAAGCTGACATACTTGTTCTAACATTCTCCACCTCATCTGGTTACAGTGGCGTTAACTCGTTGTTTTATTTATATCGCATCATAGTGAGTTCCGCTATCTGTGATAACGATGGCGGTTTCATTCACCGCTTTTCTGGCATGATTCACATTTCTGTAAGCAACAGAATGTAAATACATTTTCTTCTGTGCCACTGCTCATATAAAAAGGACGCCACTGATGATTAAGTTTAGCGCAACGCTGCTGGCCACGCTGATCGCCGCCAGCGTAAATGCGGCAACGGTCGATTTGCGGATCATGGAAACCACCGATCTGCACAGTAATATGATGGACTTTGACTACTACAAAGATACCGCCACGGAAAAATTTGGCCTGGTGCGTACCGCTTCCCTGATTGAAAAAGCGCGCCAGGAAGTGAAAAACAGCGTACTGGTCGATAACGGGGATGTCATCCAGGGCAGCCCGCTGGCCGACTATATGGCCGCGAAGGGGCTGAAAGAAGGCGATATTCATCCGGTTTACAAGGCCATGAATACCCTGGACTATGCGGTGGGTAACCTCGGCAACCACGAGTTTAACTACGGTCTCGATTTCCTGCATAAAGCGCTGGCTGGCGCGAAGTTCCCCTACGTCAACGCCAATATTATCGATGCCAAAACCGGCAAACCGATGTTTACGCCTTATCTGATTCAGGATACCCAGGTGCAGGACAGCGAAGGCAAAACGCAGACGCTGCGCATTGGCTACATCGGCTTTGTGCCGCCGCAGATTATGACCTGGGATAAAGCCAACCTCAGCGGCAAAGTAACCGTTAACGATATTACCGAAACTGCACGCAAGTATGTCCCGCAGATGCGTGAGCAAGGCGCGGATGTGGTAGTGGTGATCGCCCATTCCGGCCTCTCCGCCGACCCCTATCAGGCCATGGCGGAGAACTCGGTTTACTATTTAAGCCAGGTGCCCGGCGTCGATGCCATTATGTTCGGCCACGCGCACGCCGTCTTCCCGAGCAAAGACTTTGCCAGCATTAAAGGCGCGGATATCGCTAAAGGTACGCTGAACGGCGTCCCGGCGGTCATGCCGGGCATGTGGGGCGACCATCTTGGGGTGGTCGATCTGGTACTGAACAACGACAGCGGTAAGTGGCAGGTCACCGCTGCGAAAGCGCAAGCGCGTCCAATCTATGATTCGGTGGCGAAGAAATCCCTGGCCGCAGAAGACAGCAGCATGGTAGCGGTATTAAAAGCCGACCATGACGCCACCCGCGAGTTTGTCAGCAAACCGATTGGCAAATCCTCAGACAATATGTACAGCTACCTGGCGCTGGTGCAGGACGATCCGACCGTGCAGGTGGTAAACATGGCTCAGAAGGCCTACGTCGAGCACTACATCCAGGGCGATCCGGATCTGGCGAAGCTCCCGGTACTCTCAGCCGCCGCGCCGTTCAAAGTGGGCGGGCGCAAAAATGACCCGGCCAGCTTTGTTGAAGTGGAAAAAGGCCAGCTCACCTTCCGCAACGCCGCTGACCTCTACCTCTATCCGAACACCCTGGTGGTAATGAAAGTGAGCGGTAAAGAGGTTAAAGAGTGGCTGGAGTGCTCCGCCGGGCAGTTCAATCAGATTGATCCTGCCAGCAGCAAGCCGCAGTCGCTGATTAACTGGGACGGTTTTCGCACCTACAACTTCGATGTTATCGACGGTGTGAACTACCAGATCGATATCACGCAGCCGGCGCGCTACGACGGCGAATGTCAGAGCATTAATCCGCAGGCCGAACGCATTAAGAACCTGACCTTTAACGGCAAGCCAATCGATCCAAATGCGACCTTCCTCGTTGCGACCAACAACTATCGGGCCTACGGCGGTAAATTCCAGGGAACAGGTGAGGATCATATCGCCTTCGCCTCACCGGATGAAAACCGCTCGGTGCTGGCGGCGTGGATTGGCGCGGAGTCGAAGAAAAACGGCGAGATCCATCCGGCTGCCGATAACAACTGGCGCCTGGCGCCGATCCACAGCACAGTACCGCTGGATATTCGCTTTGAAACCTCACCGGGTGACAAGGCTGCGGCATTTATCAAAGAAAAAGCCCAATATCCGATGCGCCAGGTGGCGACCGACGATATCGGTTTTGCCATTTATCAGCTGGATTTGAGTAAATAATTGCCGGTTCCCCGGTTGTGCTGCGCTTACCGGGGCTACACTGACATCAACCTCAGGCTACCTGTTCGTGGTTCGCCAGAACCGCGGGCAGATTCAGCTCAATCCAGTCCGCCAGCGCCGCCACCTTCTCGCTAACCTGCTCCCCGAGCGGAGTCAGACTATATTCAACATGTGGCGGTACCACCGGATACGACACGCGATTAAGAAAGCCATCCTGTTCCAGCGCCTGGAGCGACTGGGCCAACATCTTTTCGCTGACGCCGCCAATCTTCCGTCGCAGGTCGCTAAACCGATGGGTGCCATCGCGTAAGGCCACCAAAATCAGTACGCCCCAGCGGCTGGTCACGTGCTTGAGCACCTCCCGCGAGGGGCACTGTTCGGCAAACAGATTGCCGTTGCGTAGCTGCTCGCTCAGCGTCAGATTCGCCATATTCATACTTACCTTTTTGTACGTACTTACTAAAAGTTAGTTAAGATGTTAGCTTACCACAACTACTCATGAACACGAAGGAGAAGACCCATGATCGCGATTACCGGTGCCACCGGCCAGCTTGGCCACCACGTTCTGCAAAACCTGTTAAAAACCGTTCCCGCCGGGCAGATTGTCGCCATCGTGCGTAATCCAGCCAAAGCTGAAGCCCTTAGCCAGCAAGGCGTGGTGGTTCGCCAGGCCGACTACAGCGATGAAGCCGCGCTGACCGTCGCCCTGCAGGGCGTCGACAAACTGCTGCTGATCTCATCAAGCGAAGTCGGCCAGCGTGCCGTGCAGCACCGCAACGTGATTAACGCCGCCAAAGCCGCCGGCGTGAAATTTATCGCCTATACCAGCCTGCTACATGCCGATAAATCCCCGCTGGGGCTGGCGGATGAACATATCGCCACCGAGCAAATGCTCACCGACTCCGGTATTGCGTATGCCCTGCTGCGTAACGGCTGGTACACCGAAAACTATCTCGCCAGCGCGCCGCCTTCAATCGAGCACGGCGTGTTTATCGGCGCGGCCGGTAACGGCAAAATCGCTTCCGCCACCCGCGCAGACTACGCCGCCGCGGCCGCCCGCGTTATCGCCGAAGAGGGTCATGCCGGTAAAGTGTATGAGCTGGCGGGTGATGAGGCGTGGACCCTGAGCGAACTCGCCGCTGAGCTGAGCAAACAAAGCGGTAAAAATGTGGTGTATCAAAATCTTAGCGAAGCCGACTTCGCCGCCGCGCTGAAGGGCGTCGGTCTGCCTGCCGGTCTGGCTGATATGCTGGCGGATTCTGATACCGGTGCGTCCAAAGGCGGTCTGTTCGACGACAGCCGCACCCTGAGTAAGCTAATCGGTCGCCCAACCACGCCGCTGGCGGAGAGCGTCAAAGGTATTCTGTAACTGTTACATACTGGTTAATTTTTGTAGCATCCCGACGGGCCATCCTCAATAATGAAAGGATGTCCGTCGGGAGTTATTTCATGCAAGGCGTACCAGAACAGTTCAACGATGAAAGAGACAGCGCGCGCTTTCGCCATCTGGCGCAGGTACCCGGCGTTGAGCTGTACCACGCCCATATCTCCCGCTACGCCTTTGAACCGCATACCCATGAAGCCTTTGGGATCGGCGCGATAGAGTTCGGCGCCGAGCGTTTTCGCTATCGCGGCAGCCAGTACGTGGCTTCGGTCAACTCTATCGTCACCATGAATCCCGATGAACTGCACACCGGCGAGGCGGAGACCGCCGACGGCTGGCGCTATCGGATGATTTATCTCGATCCGAATATACTGGAAGAGGTAACCGGCGTGCGCCACTGGTGGTTCAGCGACGTGGTGCGTCAGGATCCGCTACGCTCGCGACAAATCGGCAATCTTATTTATGGCCTGTGGCATACCGATAATCCGCTCGCGCAGCAGGGACTACTGCTGGATTTAATCGATACCTTTCGTCCGTTCGCGCATCACGCACCAGGCTTGTCCGAAGCGCCCCATCGCTTTGAGCGGGTACGCGAATATCTGCACGACAACTATATGCGCACGGTGACGCTCGATGAGCTGGCGCAGGTGGCGGCGCTCAGCCCGTACCATTTTCAGCGCCAGTTTAAAGCCCACTTCCACGTTACGCCGCACCAGATGCTGATGGCGATTCGTCTTTGGCGCGCCAAAGATTTTCTCACCCACGGTATGCCTGCCGCTGATGTCGCCCTTGCCGCCGGATTAACCGACCAGTCGCATCTGACCCGCGCGTTCACCCGCCGCTACGGCATTACGCCGGTACGTTATCAAAAGCAGGTTCTCCCGCGCTAATGCGCAACCTCATACAATATTCCCACTTTTGCCTCCCCTACACTGTCGGCAACGAAAAGAGTAATGGAAGACGTCATGATTAGTGGTGTGCTGTACGCCCTGCTGGCGGGGCTAATGTGGGGACTGATTTTCGTCGGCCCTTTGCTGGTACCGGAATATCCGGCGGTCTTGCAGTCGATGGGACGCTACCTGGCGCTTGGGCTGATCGCCCTGCCGCTGGCCTGGCTTGGCCGCGCGCGGCTGCGCCAGCTCGCCGGGAAAGACTGGTGGACGGCGCTGGGTCTGACCATGATGGGCAACTTAATTTATTACGTCTGCCTGGCCAGCGCTATTCAACGTACCGGCGCGCCGGTGTCAACGATGATTATCGGTACGCTGCCCGTGGTGCTGCCGGTCTTTGCTAACCTGCTCTATAGCCAGCGCGACGGTAAGCTCCCGTGGCGACGCCTGTTCCCGGCGCTCATCTGTATTGCCATCGGTCTGATCTGCGTCAATATCGCCGAACTGCAGCATGGCTTGCCCGATTTCAGCCCCTGGCGCTACGGCTCCGGTATCGTGCTGGCGCTGATCTCGGTGGTTTGTTGGGCCTGGTACGCGCTGCGCAATGCCTGCTGGCTGCGGGAAAACCCGGACAAACCGCCGATGATGTGGGCTACCGCCCAGGCGCTTGTCACCCTGCCAGTATCGCTGGCCGGGTACCTCATCGCCTGCTGGTGGTTACAGGGTCAACATACGGACTTTCCGCTGCCCTTCGGCCCGCGCCCGGCGGCGTTCGTCACCCTGATGCTGGCGATAGCCGTGTTCTGCTCATGGGTCGGCGCATGGTGCTGGAACGTCGCCAGCCAGCGTCTGCCAACGGTGATCCTTGGGCCGCTGATCGTCTTCGAAACCCTTGCAGGCCTGCTGTATACCTTTATTTTACGTCAGAGCCTGCCTCCGCTTCTGACCTTCAGCGGAATCCTGCTGCTGGTGCTCGGCGTGGTATCCGCCGTTCTCGCCCGCCCGGAAAAGCCCGCACTGCAGGAGCTGGTCAGCGAGAAAAAATAGCCTGGTATCCTAAAGGGGTATTCCCAGGAATATAAGATGCATTTAAAATACAACTTATATTCCTGATGACGAGGTAACTGCTATGGCTTTCCGTGACCAACCTTTAGCCGAACTGGCGCTGACGATTCCGCGCGCCTCCGCGCTGTTCCGTAAATACGATATGGATTACTGCTGCGGCGGCAAGCAAACGCTGGAACGCGCGGCATCACGCAAAGAGCTGGACGTCGCGGTGATTGAAGCCGAGCTGGCTCTACTGGCGCAAGAGCCGGTAGAGCGCGACTGGCGGGTTGCGCCCTACGCGGAAATCATCGATCACATTATCGTTCGCTACCACGACAGGCATCGCGAGCAGCTGCCGGAGCTGATTTTACAGGCCACCAAAGTCGAGCGAGTACATGCCGACAAGCCCAGCGTTCCGAAAGGCCTGACCAAATACCTGACTATGCTGCATCAGGAGCTTTCCAGCCATATGATGAAAGAGGAGCAGATTCTGTTCCCGATGATCAAACAGGGCATGGGAACGCAGGCCGGTGGCCCTATCAGCGTGATGGAAAGCGAGCATGATGAAGCGGGCGAGCTGCTGGAAGTCATTAAGCACATCACCCATAACGTGACGCCGCCCGCGGAAGCCTGCACCACCTGGAAAGCGATGTACAACGGCATTAACGAACTGATTGATGACCTGATGGAGCACATCAGCCTCGAAAATAACGTGCTGTTCCCGCGTGCCCTCGCAGGAGAGTAAATAAAAAGGCGCCCGCAGGCGCCCTCGACATTGTCAGTCTTATTGGCCACCCCAGGTGGCCTTTTTTATGACGGACCGTTGCCAGCAACGTTAAAAATCTCTCCCGAAGATTTTTTATTTGGCCTGGCTCTTCTTACCGGCAAACAGCCAGCCTGCACCCAGCAGTACAAACCACAGCGGAGTCACTATCAGCGCTTCGCGGGTATCGGCTTCCAGCGTCAGCAGCACCAGCACAAAGACGAAGAATGCCATACACACCCAGCACATCAGCTTGCCCAGCGGCATCTTATATTTCGACTGCTCATGCAGCTGCGGGCGCTTCCTGCGATAGGCCAGATACGAGCACAGGATAATCGTCCAGACGAACATAAACAGGATCGCTGAAACCGTGGTAATCATGGTGAACGCCGCGATCACGCTTGGATTAACCATCAGCATAACCACGCCGCCCAGCAGACACATACAGGAGAAGGTCAGGCCTTTCGCCGGCACCGCGCGCTTCGACAGCTTGGCGAACATCTTCGGCGCCTGCCCGTCCTGCGCCAGACCAAACAGCATACGGCTGGTTGAGAACACGCCGCTGTTAGCGGAGGAGGCCGCCGAGGTCAGCACCACGAAGTTAATCAGGCTCGCCGCCGCCGGCAGCCCAACCAGAACAAACAGCTCAACGAACGGGCTCTTTGACGGCACAACAGAGCTCCACGGCGTCACGGACATAATCACGATCAGCGCAAAGACGTAGAACATAATGATACGAATTGGAATCGAGTTAATCGCCCGCGGCAGAGATTTCTCAGGATCTTTCGTTTCCGCCGCCGTGGTGCCCACCAGTTCGATACCTACGAAAGCAAAGACCGCGATCTGGAAACCGGCAAAGAATCCGCTGATGCCTTTCGGGAACCAGCCACCGTCATTCCACAAATGGGCGAACGAGGCTTCCACCCCGGTCGGCGACTGAAAGTGCATCAGCACCATCACCAGACCGACCACGATCAGCGCTACGATAGCGACGATTTTAATCATCGCGAACCAGAACTCCATCTCGCCGAACATCTTCACGGTGGCGAGGTTAAGCCCCAGCAGCAGGAGAATGACCGCCAGCGAGGCGACCCAGTCGGAGAGTCCCGGGAACCAGAACTGCGCGTAAGCGGTGATCGCCACCACGTCCGCCATACCGGTCACCACCCAGCAAAACCAGTAGGTCCAGCCGGTAAAATAGCCTGCCCACGGCCCCAGCAGGTCGGCGGCAAAATCGCTGAACGATTTATATTCGAGATTCGACAGCAGTAATTCACCCATGGCACGCATGACGAAAAACAGCATGAAGCCGATTATCATATAAACAAAAATAATGGATGGTCCGGCAAGGCTGATGGTTTTGCCTGACCCCATAAACAGCCCGGTGCCTATCGCACCACCGATAGCAATAAGCTGAATATGCCGGTTAGTGAGATTTCGCCGCAGCGATTGTTCAGTCGGAGCCTCTTCGTCAGCAACGACTTTTACCTGATCTACCATATGATTTTTCCTGTTGTGCCTGTCTGTTTTGTTCGGGCTCTATTTGGCCCTTACCCCGGAACGAGGGGTTTATCGATATTAGGTAAGAATCGGAGGGATGAATACTATGATTTAGAGATAATGTTAATTTTATGTTTAAAGTGAGTGTTATATCACTCCGGTTAAGCGAAACAGCTCACAAAAATACACCCATTAAGAAGATATGCAATATAAAGCTCCAGTAAAAGCTCAACTTAAGGGTTTTCCACTTATCAGAACGGCCCCCTCCCCCGTGCGGGAGAGGAAGCGCCTGCTGTTTAGATAATATCCAGCAGTTCAACTTCAAAAATCAGGGTACTGAACGGAGGGATGGAGGCGCCCGCGCCGCGCTCGCCGTAGGCCAGGTTGTGCGGAATAGTCAGCTCCCATTTGGAGCCCACCGGCATCAGGGTCAGCGCTTCAATCCAGCCGCCGATCACGCCGGTAACCGGGAATTCAGCCGGTTCGCCGCGCGCAACGGAGCTATCGAAGACGGTGCCGTCGATCAGTTTACCGGTGTAGTGAACGCGAACGCGGTCAGTACGCGCCGGAATCGGGCCTTCACCCTGGGTCAGAACGCGGAACTGTAGACCAGACTCGGTGCTGTTCACGCCTTCGCGCTCGCGGTTCTCTTCCAGGTATTTCTCGCCATCCGCGGCCATTTCCTGGAAACGTTCACGACGTACGGCATCAGCGCGTTCGTGGATTTCACGCAGCGCGCGGTGAACGGCCTCCACCGGCACCTGCGGCTGTTTACCTTCCAGCGCGTCAGCAATACCGGCGACCAGCGCCTCCGGTAGCAGCCCCTGCAGGCCAGATTCGCTCAGCTGTTGTCCAACCTGCAAGCCGATACCGTAACTTGCCTGTGCTTCGATCGTGTCAAAAGTTGGGGTTGCCATCTTTGTTCCTTTGTTGGGTGAGAATTTCATACTCTACGGCTTCGCGCGACAGAAGCGGAAAAAGCCGGAGGAAAGCATATCAGCCATAGCACGACCGGTAAAACTTTGTCGTCCGGATGATGACAAATCTAAGGGAAACGGAAACAATAGAGAGATAAGGTTAACCTCACGAAACATAGCTTTGTCTCGGCCTTCAGGAAGTTAGCCATCTATACTCTAAAGAGAGAGCAGGATAAAAATATGCGGAGCAGGAGGAAAGCCATGCCCGGGCGCTTTGAACTGAAATCTACCCTGGCGAAGATCTGGCACGCCCCGGATCATTTTCGCATCATGGACCCGCTACCGCCGATGCACCGCCGGGGCATCATTGCCGGGGCCCTGCTGGTGGTGATCGGCATTCTGCTCCCTTCAGAGGATAACAGCAGCACGGCCCAGGCCAGCCGCGAGGCGAATATTGACCTGCAATCTCAGTCTCAGCCGCAGACTTCAGGTAACCAGACCGTCCCGCTGCCGCCAATCACTAACACGCCGCCGGTGAACGATGCCGATCAGGTGGCCCCAGTCGCGCCGGAGCCGATTCAGGATGAACAACCGGATCAGCCGCAGCGGCAGACCGCTTCTCAGCCGTACCAGGAGCCGCAGTCGACTCCCGGTATAGAGCAGCAGTGGCGAACCTACCGTATTGAATCCGGGAAAACCCTTGCGCAGCTGTTCCGCGACCACAACCTGCCGCCGACCGACGTTTACGCCATGGCTCAGGTGGAAGGTGCAGGTAAGCCGCTAAGCTCACTGCAAACCGGACAGACGGTGCAAATCCGCCAGAACGCCAGCGGCGTGGTCACCGGGCTGACTATCGATACCGGCAGTGGCCAGCAGGTACTGTTTACCCGCCAGTCGAACGGCAGCTTTATTCGCGTACGTTAAAGCCTGATTAGCTCTTCCAGACTGCCGGGTAGCTTACCCGGCCGATTGTGAAGCTTTCCCGGGCTTGTTCACCCACCATATCCCGGTGCATACCAGCACCAGCGCAACCGCATATTTCAGCTCCAGAATGTTCTCGCCGAGGAAGATAGCCGACAGAACGGTTCCGGCTACCGGAATGACAAAGTTGAACGGCGCGATCATGCTTACGCGGTTATGCTTCAGCAGCACGCTCCACAGGGCAAAAGCGATGGACGAGAGCAGCGTTAAATAAGCCAGAACCAGAGCAGCTGATAGGCTGTGGACTTCCAGGGTACCGCCGCTCAGGTAGCCGCCACCAACCAGCACCAGCCCGCCAAACGCCAGCTGCCAGCCGGTCATCACCGTTGGGTCAACCGTCTGCGAAATGCGTTTTCCGTACAGCGTGGCCGCAGACAGGATAAAAGCCGCCAGCACCACAAAGCCATCGCCCTGCCAGACAAAGCTAAAATCGCTCAATGAATGATTAAAGTTCACCAGCATCACGCCGGCAAAGCCCAGGAAACAGCCGATGGCCTTGTTATAGCTCAGCTTGTCATTCTGATAGATAAAGTGCGCCAGCAGGACGCTGAAGAAGGTTCCAGTGGCGTTCATAATCGAGCCCTTTACGCCGGTGGTAAACGCGAGGCCCACGTAGAAGAAAACGTACTGGATAGAGGTTTGCGTGACGCCCAGTATCGCCAGCTGACCGCACTGACGGGGATTCAGGCGGGCAATCGGCTTACGCTGCGCCAGCGCGAAGAGCAGCAGCAGCGTTCCGGCAAACAGGAAACGATAGCCAGCAAAGACAATTTTTGACGGCACATCATCAGTGGCAATCTGAAACAGTTCATAGCCGCTTTTAATCGCCGGGTAGGAGCTTCCCCATAGCAGGCAGCAGAGGGTTGCGCAGGCATAAGCTACTTTCTTGCGGGAAAAAATTGAGGGTGCGTCCATTCACTTCACCAGAAATAAAATAGTGTTTTATTTTATTATCCAGAAAGTTAACAGGAATAGCCACCAAACCAGGAAAAGATTAGGCAAATCCAGAAAAGCAAAACGCCGGCACAAGGCCGGCGTCTCGACGTGAGCAGAGTAATAAATTACTCAGCTACAACGTTAACAACCAGTTTAGCGAAAACTTCGCTGTGAACCTGGAAGTCCACTTCGTGCTCACCGGTGGTGCGCAGAACGCCGTTCGGCAGACGAACTTCGCTCTTAGCAACGGCAACGCCAGCTGCAGTTACAGCGTCAGCGATGTCGCGGGTACCGATGGAACCGAACAGTTTACCTTCGTCGCCAGATTTAGACGCGATGGTAACGGTGCCCAGTGCGTTGATTGCTTCAGC
>OEPS010000095.1_pt1 | contig 31864 bp, 33 predicted proteins | sample 1539411 | NCBI WGS metagenome assembly OEPS01 (sample SAMN02671747, study PRJEB22543) | soil metagenome | biome: bacteria | place: China:Hunan Province, Lengshuijiang City | collected 2012-10-15 | depth 0.08m m
CGGTACGTACGGTGGTGTGAGAGGTCGGGGGTTAATCACCTCCTCCTACTCGATTTTCGATAAAAAAAGACACCGGGAACCCCTCCCAATGCCATAAAGTAATTACAAATGTTTAACTGCACCAACAACAATTAGGATCCAGGCTGCTAAGAAGCAGACACCGCCAATTGGTGTGATCGCCCCTAAGATCCCAATCTTTGTTAAGCTTAATACATATAAACTGCCGCTAAAGAAGATGATACCGGCTAGCATCAGCCATCCTGCCCAGGTAAATTGCGGGCTGGCAGCTGCTACTTTCCCGATAAGGAGACCTATAATCATGATCCCGATTGCGTGGAACATTTGATAAGTGACACCCGTTTTCCAAATATCCAAATAATAGGCATCCAATTTATCCTTTAATCCATGGGCACCAAAGGCCCCAAGAGCAACCGCTATGAAGGCGTTGATCGCGCCGATTATGATAAAAGCTTTCATCTAAAAATCCCCCCTATTTTTTAGCTCTGTTTAACTAGTCTGTTGATTTCCACCCCAGGCGCTTCGTTTTCGACTCCAATCAAGAGATTGGTGAATCGGCAAAGTGCCTTATTTTAGCCTTTTGTTAAAAATCAAACAATGAATCCCCGTTGGCTTCGTTTTCCATGTCTAGTTTTTTCGGCTGTTGTAATGTTGGTGTTTGTTGAATGATTGGCTGGCTCATCACAGGCTGTTGGTACGCCTGAAAGGAGATGGCTGGTTGAACGGAAGGTGTCACCTCGCTTGCCGGTGATGGTTTTTCGTCTAGCAGCAACTCGCATAATATTTTAATAGAATAGACTTTTTCTCGCAAGCTTTCTTCCTTGGTGCTGCTTTTCGCCAGCTTCAATTCTGCCTCTATTTTCGTTAATAGTTTTTGGACGGATATATTCATTTTGAAATTACCTCTCTATTTTCGACTATTATCTCATCATACACGAGTACGACTCTTTTTACGAAAAATCAAACCATTCGTTAGGACTCTCGACAAAATCTACCTTGTTCCACGTGAAACAAGTCAGATTTTGTCCTATCAATAACCGGCGAATTTCCTTTTTAAAAAGTCTCATAAATAATGGATCCTGTTTGAGAAATTTCATAATCACCCAGTGAGTTTATTTCTGATTGAAACAGCTGAGAAGATAAAGTTTCCTTTACAATTTGGATCAGTTTTTCATTTTCAGGTGTTTTTAAAATAACCAGATCGTAACGTTCCGATATTAACGGAACAAAGTCTATTCCAACGATCTTAGCAGCCTTTTCAATCCCCACTCCTACATCTGCGATCCCAGTAGAGACGGCTGAAGCAACACTTAAGTGATTCGTCTCTTCGTGCTCATACCCATTTATATTCTTAGAAGAAATATTGTGTATTCTGAGCTGTTCATCGAGAAGGATCCTTGCACCCGACCCTTTCTCTCGATTGATGATTTTTACATCCTCTTGATTTATATCAGCCCACGACGTGATGTGGAGCGGGTTTCCCTTTTGAACATATAAACCTGCTTTTCTTGATACAAGATTGATTAAAATATAAGGATAGCTGACCAAAATCTTTTTTACATAAGGTAGATTGTATTCTCCTGTATCTCCATCAAACATATGTAAGCTAACTATTTCACATTCACCATTATATAAAGAAATGAGGCTGTTTAAACTTCCTGAATAGGAACGTAAGGCTTTATAGGTGGAAGATTTCTCAATGTGTTTACCTAGGATATCTAGAATAATGTCTTGTCCACTTATGACAATGTTTTTGGATGCCCTTGTTTCCATTCTTTGTTGATGCCATTCTTGGGCAGGAGGAGTCGTGCTCTGACTTGACTTATTATTCGATATGTAATGATCCAAATCCTTTGCATCCATCCGCATCTGTCTTCCCACACGGAATACAGGAATTTCCCCTTTTTTTATCAAATCATATATGGTTAGTTTCGAAACCTTTAATAGCTGCGATACTTCTTCAATTGTATAGGAAATCTCCTTAGACATGTCCATCCCTCCTCCTTCTATTGTATCTTATTATTTTTTAATAAGCATTTTCCTAATAAAATTGTATTCTGTGATTTTTTTCATATCATAATTAGTTATAATTAATTATAACTAGTTATAAGAGGTGAGATAAAGCTTGAAAAAAGATTATCGATTATTTTTAACAATGTTATTGTTTTTACTTGTCTTTACAGGGTGTTCAGCTAATGAACAAAGTAAAAAGCACTCAGTGGAAAAACAAGCAACTCCTAAAAAGAATGTCGAATTGACGATTTCAGCGGCAGCAAGTTTGCAAGACGCCTTGACTGAAATTACATCAAATTTTAATAAAGAACATGGTCATCTGAAAATTAACTATAACTTTGGCGCTTCTGGAGCGTTGCAACAGCAAATTTCACAAGGAGCACCTGTCGATCTTTTCTTCTCTGCAGCAGAGGATAAATTCGATCAATTAGTGACAGATGGTCTTATTGAAAAGAAAAATGGGGTCGATTTGGTTGGTAATGAGCTTGTCCTTGTCGTTCCAAAGGACTCCACAAAAGGAATTAAAATGTTTGAAGATCTTACGAAAGCCGATAAGATTTCGATTGGGACTCCTGAATCTGTCCCAGCAGGTGAATATGCGAAAGAGGTACTAGGAAACTTAACGATTTGGAACTCAGTTAAAGGGAAAATCGTCTATGCCAAGGATGTACGCCAAGTGCTTACATATGTGGAAACAGGAAATGTTGATGCGGGATTAGTTTATAAAACAGATGCATTAACCTCAACTAAAGCAGAAATCGCGGCAACGGCTGATAAAAAAACTCATACTCCCATCGTGTATCCTGTTGGAATCATCAAGGCTAGTAGCCATCCAAATGAAGCCATGTTATTCTATGAATATCTAAACAGTAATGAAGCGATGGAAGTTTTCAAAAAATATGGATTTAAAGGACTGTAATATAGTACAATGGCAGACAACTTTTGGGCTCCAGTCAAACTATCGATAGAGATTGCTTTCACTTCAGGTATCATTGTCTTGATTATGGGGTTAATTTTAGGAAAGGTTATGGCGAATGCGAAATTCACAGGGAAAGTTTTCATTGAAACCCTATTCCTTTTGCCATTAGTATTACCCCCGACTGTTGTGGGTTTTTTGTTAATCGTTCTATTTGGCAGGCAAAGCCCAATCGGACAATTGATAGAATGGCTGTTTGAACAGCCCGTTATGTTTACCTGGTGGGCTGCCGTCATTGCATCCACGATTGTGGCGTTCCCGCTTATGTATCAATCCGCCAAGACCGGGTTTGAGGCGATTCCTGAAGATATTGAGGGGGCAGCCCGTGTAGATGGGGCGAATGAATTCAAGCTATTTCTTTTTGTGACCATTCCACTTTCACTAAAATCAATTATTTCTGGTGGAATTTTAAGTTTTGCACGAGCGTTAGGTGAATTTGGGGCCACGCTTATGTTTGCGGGAAACATCCCTGGGAAAACACAAACCATCCCCACAGCTATCTATATTGCCATTGACTCTGGTAATATGCATTTGGCTTGGTTATGGGTACTGACTATAATTGGCATTTCATTTATTATGTTAGTCTGCGTACATCTCTCAAAATCTAATAGCTAATCATTACTCACAAATAAACCCGTACCCCAAAATAGGTACGGGTTACTTCAGAGGTGAAAACAAACAATTCTAAAGGCAAAACACACTGTATTTCACAAAAAAAATCACAGTGTGTTTTTTTGTTATCATATCAAGTCTTGATGGTGTATTTTTGTCTTATTCTCATTAGAATTCGCATGGAAAGGTGCATATGTAGATTGATGCTTTATTGCACATCAAGAAAATGTAATTCATAAAGCCGATGAAGGACGATAACCAGTAAAAATACAAGAAAAGTGTCCTTCATAAAGCCGATGAAGGACAATAACCAGTAAAAATACAAGAGAAATGTCCTTCATAAAGCCGATGAAGGACATTAACCCGTAAAAACACAAGAAAAGTGTCCTTCATAAAGCCAATGAAGGACATTAACCCTATAAAATAAAGTAAAGACATATATGAATTGTCCAACGAATTAGGTGGTGAAAAACTGGTGAATGAGCCCTTAATTCGATTGAATATTTCCGTCTCCGCAGCTCACAAATAAACCCGTACCGAAATAGGTACGGGTTACTTCTATTATCGAAATACAGCGTCCAGCGCATGGTACTCATCCTAAGATCCGCTGATAGATGGACTTTGCATGGGTTAAATCCTTGGTCCCGTGAATAAGGGCGCGTCCATCTTGAAAGATAACCATCCGTTCCTCACCCATCTCGACCGACACCAAATAGGGATTGCCCTTGACCACATAACCAAGCGAACTAAGCTGACCGGCGAGGCGTTCCAATGAAATCTCACCAACAGACGAAGGGCGGATTTGGACCGTATCACGGCCGCACAGCACTGTCGTCTTTGTCATATTTTCATGATCAAGGTAGGGATAGGTCCGATCCTCACCGCATGACAAACAGCCGGCAAACTTGGCCTTCGACATCTTCAAACTTGTGTACTGATTTCTCCATAAATCAAAGCTGACAAAGGAGGTCCGCACTGCGTCCCAATCCTCGACTAACATCTTCAATGCTTCCGCCGTCTGATGGGCAATGACCATCTGTACTGCCGGGGAAATAATTCCACCCGTATCACAGGTCATCCCCTGAAGCGGAATGGAACGCAGTAGACAATTTAAACAAGGAGTCTTCCCCGGAATCATCGAAAACGTCATCCCAAAGCTGCCAACACAGGCCCCATAGATCCATGGAACATTGTATTTTTGTGAGACATCATTCATCGCCATCCGCGTTTCAAAATTATCAGTCGCATCGATCATCACATCAACGCCCACTACCAGCTCTTCCAATAACTGAGGTGTAGCATCACCGATGATCGAAACCACTTCAACATCGGAATTGATGGCGAGCAAACGTTTTTCCGCCGCGGCTGCCTTCGGAAGCTTTTCAGCCACATCTTCCTCTGTATAGAGCTGCTGGCGCTGCAGGTTGCTGGCCTCGACATAATCGCGGTCAATGATCGTAAGCTTGCCAACGCCGGCCCGGGTCAATACCTCAGAACTTCCTGACCCTAAGGCTCCCGCACCGATAATCAGCACATGCTTGCTGCTAATTTTCACTTGTCCCTCTTTGCCGATCCCCGGGAAAAGGAGCTGCCGTGAATACCTTTCGTTCATGCGATCATCCTCCGCTTACTGGCGGAATAAAAGCAATTTCATCCCCATCACGAATGACTTCATCATTCGCGGCAAACTCTTCATTGACCGCCGTCATCACCGTGTCCATTTTCGGCAGGTTATATTTAGCAGATAACTCTGCCTTTAACTCAGCCACTGTTTTTCCCCCGGCCTCGACGGAAAGAAACTCTGCTCCAACTGCATCACGTAAATGAGCAAAAAATAGGATCTTATTCATTTAAGTCACTCTCCTCAGGCTTTCCGCTCGGATAGGCGACCGTTTCAAGCTGATTACCCATCCACGCTTCGCCCTCTTCCCAATGTTCTTTCTTCCAGATGGGAACGATTTCCTTAATTCGTTCAATCGCATAGCGGTTGGCATCATAGGCATCGGCACGATGCGGCGTTGAAACGGCAATAACAACCGCTACATCGGTAATGTCTAAGCGGCCAACACGGTGGGTGATAGCGACGCAAGCGCCTTCCCAGCGCTGCTCAATTTCCCGGCCAATCTGCTCTAGCTTTTTCACAGCCATTGCTTCATATGCTTCATAGATTAGGAATAACGTTTTCTTTCCCTTCGTTAATTCACGGACGGTTCCAATAAATGTTGTAATTGCACCCGCTTCACGCTGGACGACCTTATCAATGACTGCTTGAATATCGATAGGTTCCTTTGAGATCTGATACATCATTTTGATTACACCTCTTTAAGCAAGCACTTTGGCTCTGCATTTTCGATCACTTGATAACCGCCAATTTTTTCAACCTGTGCCATGAAATCCGCCGATTGGATCATGGCAATCAGCAGTCTGCCGCTTTCACTTTCATAAAAGCTTCTCGTCATTAGCAAATCATATTCCTCATCCGCCACAGGGACAAAGTCTAAATCCATCGCTTTCGCAGCAGGATAAATCCCCAGTCCTGCCCCGTGCGCATCCCCGTTCACTTCCGCAGCTACCGCCAAATGCGAAAACATTTCCCGGTCATAACCGGTAATATCATCTGGTGTCAGGCACCCTTCTTCCAATAAAAGATCAAACAGGATTCGGGTTCCTGCTCCTTTTTGACGGTTGACGTAATTGGCGTGGACACGTGCTAAATCAGCTGCTGTTTCAATGCCAAGCGGATTGCCTTTTGGCAGAATCCAGCCCTGCTTTCTTTTTAAAAATGGATAAAGAACGATGTCTTGGCCGGCTAAAAATTTACTTACATAAGAAAGATTGTATTCCTTTGTACCTGGGTCAAGCAAATGAATCCCGGCTACATGGGCCTCTCCTTTGCGAATCGCCATGATACCGGCCATACTGCCGACATGGGAAGAAACAATTTTCATATCTGTCCGCACCCGCTTTAATCGGGACGACAACAGGTCAATCGTCAAATCGTGGCTCCCGCAAAACACAATCGCGTTTTTAATTTCTTCAAGTGGTCGCAGCAATTCAACCTCGGCGAGATCGCCTTGTTCATAGCCAATAATGTTGGTTGGTACGATTAGCATCCCGTCTGCCCTGACATACGACATCGTCACGCCTGCCGCTCTTGTCAGCGGGTTCGCGACGAACTGTCCATTCACATAGCCGATGTTCATCCGCACAAAGTCCTCAGCTCCCATAGACGAGACAATCCGGCGCCCGAGCTTAACAGTTACCGTCTGCCTTTTGGGTTCGGGGATTTGCAGGTACTTGCAAATTAGCGGTCTGACAAACCATTCGAGTGCCAAATAAGCCGAGACCGGATAACCTGGAACGCCGACCACAATTTTCCCATTTATTTTTCCTAAAATAACCGGTTTTCCAGGCCGTGCGGCGACCCCATGGGTAAAGACCTCGCCGATTTCGCCGATAATGTGGACCGTGTAGTCTTTCGACCCTGCGGATGATCCTGCATTAATTACAATGATATCGGACGTCTCAGCTGCTTCTAAAAGGACTTCTTTAATTTTCTCAGGATCGTCCTTTACGATTGGATGAAGCACTGGTTCGCCGCCCCAATCCTGAATAAAGCCTGCAAAGACGGAACCATTAAATTCAATAATTTTTCCGGGTGCAAGTTCAGCTGCATCTGCATCCACAAGCTCGTTGCCGGTTGGAATAATCATCACTACTGGCCTTTTGGCAACAGGAATAACCGTTTGTTGCCCGGCTAAAAGTACACCGAGATCAGCCGGCCGTAAGATATGTCCTTGCGGAAACAGCATTTCCTCTTGAACAACATCTTCGCCGATGGGACGAATATGCTGCCAAGGGGTTGCGGGTTCGATAATTTCAATCGTTTCCTCATCCAAAACATCGACATGCTCAATCATAATGACGGCGTTAAATGGAGTAGGAATCGCATTCCCCGTATCGACATAACTAAATTCTTCGCCTCTTTTCAAACGAAGTGGATTTTGCTCATGGGCTTGATAGGTGCTTTCAGCAACGACGGCAATTCCATCCATCGCGCTTGCGTGGTAATGCGGCATTGACACCCGTGCAAAGATAGGTTCTGCTGTCACACGGCCCAAGGAGGTACTCGTTGCGATTTCTTCCTTTTCAGGGGTCAGCGAATGAGCCGCGAGAATTTCTTCTCTAGCTTGTGCTCGGGGTTTATCTTCTAAATAAATTTTTCGCTTAAAGTTTTTATAATCCATTGCTAGGTCCCCTTTATCGTGATGAAATCACAGGTACGTAATCTCCCTGTGCAATTCCCTCTTTTTCTGAACTTATCTCGACAATTCCATCGCTCTTGACTAAGGTTGTGATCAAGCCGGATTTGCCAATAATCGGTTCCGCCCACCATTCTCCCGCCTTTTCGAACAAGCGGACACGGATATAATCAGAACGCCCAGGTGAGGAAGGGATATTTTTCGTAATTCTTGCAAACACCCGCTCCAGTTTCCGTTCGATCCGCTCGCCTTTTAGCTTGCGTAAAATTTGCTCGCCAAACAGCTTAAAGATAATCATTGCACTGGCTGGATGACCTGGCAGTCCAATCACCGGTTTCCCATCCGCCATTGCTAGAATCGTAGGTTTTCCGGGCTTAATCGAAATACCATGGACAAAAACGCCAGGGTCACCTAACGACTGGATGACATCCGTGGTATAATCCTTTGCGCCGACCGAGCTTCCGCCGGAAAGGATTAAACAATCTACCTGTTGATAGAGTTCACGGGCCTTTTGTTTAAACTCTTCAAAATCATCACGGACAATTCCGCCATAGAGTACATCCACATTCCATTCGCTCGCTAATCCTGAAATGGTTAAAAAGTTGATGTCACGAATTTGCCCTTCTGCTAAGGTTTCCGTTTGATAGGGGACGATTTCATCACCGGATGAAAGATAACCGACTTTTAATTTACGGAATACCGTTACAGTTGCCACTCCTAAAGAAGCGAGTGCCCCTAACTCCTGTGGTCGAAGTTTTGTGCCAGCCGTAAGCAGCGTTTCGCCTTCTTTAATATCTTCCCCAGCACGGATGACGTTTTCTCCTGGAGCAATCTGCTTGTACGTATTTAATAGCGTATCGACTTCTTCACAATGTTCAATCATGATAACGCTGTCACTACCAAATGGAAGCATCCCGCCAGTTGGCACATAGACCGCATGACCTGGGCCTGCTTTTGCCGTGGGAACTTCCCCCATTTTCACTTCCCCCGTTACCGTCAGGAAGCCAGGCATCGATTCAGAAGAACCATACGTATCCTTGGCACGAACAGCATAACCATCGACAGTTGAACGATCAAAACTCGGCACATTTTCCTTTGCAATCACTGGTTCAGCTAAGATATAATGAAGCGCTTCTTCGAGCACGCGCACTTCGGTTTGCTTGATGGCTGGAATATTTTCCTCAATTAAGGCAAATGTTTCTTCAACTGTTTTCACTTTGAAAAATTGCATGGTTCCCTACTTCCCCCTTTTGATAGTGAAACTTCAATAAGTGGTGATTTTCCACTTATTGTTAGTTGAACAAATCGAGCTTTTATGGGCAGTTATCCCCCTGCCTGTACTTCCTTGTTACTGCCCGTTAATGCTGGAAAAATCGTCCGCTTCAGCCCACCTTTTGGCGTCTTCATACTCGTTTGGGCGATTCATATTAAAAAAGACACGTTCTAAGTCCAAACTGCTGTATTCCTGCAGGTCCTTTTCCGTTATATAACGGACGTTTATATGATCGAGCAGATGTTTCATACGAAGTCGTCCCGCTTTAATACTATTTGCGACCTCATCCGTCACTCTCTTATCAAAGACAGCAAATAAAGGGTGCTGAACTCCATGAATGACAGGGATGACTGCATCACAGTCGCCGCATTTTTGGACAAGCACCTCGGCTAGTTCGACTGAAACAAACGGCATATCACAAGCGACAATAAAATTTTTATCATACTTGGATGACAGCAAGCCGGCATGAACCCCTGCAAGCGGTCCTTGACCGGGATAAAGATCCGGGACCATCTTCACTCCTAAAAATGGATACTGTTCAGGATGATTGGTTACAAGAATTATATCATTAAAGGACAACTTTAGCGTATCTACAATTCTCTCGATGTTGGTTTTCTCATTTATTTTTAGAAGGGCTTTATTGGTGCCCATCCTGCTTGATTTCCCGCCTGATAAAATAATAGCCGCAGCCTTCATGTTTTCAGCACCTTCTTAATGTGTTTCTTTTTTCATACCTACCGCGTTATAGCCATTTTCCTGAGCAACAAAATCCAAATGAATCGAGTTTAAATCCAGGAAGGCTGCAGACGGTTTTTCAATATATTGTCTAGTATCAATAATTTTAATATAGCCGTTACACTCTTCGCAAACTTGAATTTGAGAAACAGCATCCCCTTCAATGGTAATAAACTCGGTGGTTTTATGGTCCTCATTGCCACAGTGTGCGCATTCCAGGCGTTTAGCATTCCAGTGTGCAAGGCAGCGCGGGCAATGGATTACCTTCTTTCCATCATCATTCAATGAAGCTAAGCGGACTGGTTCTCCACAAACGGGGCAGCCTGCGCCCGGGATGGCGTGAGTGATCTCGTCTTGGATTTTTTCTGCAGTTAATTGTAAATAAGGACGGAGTACGGTTTCAGCCAAGAATTGCGGAATCCATTCTTCCAGTTCGTTTTCTTCTGCAAACTTAACAAAGTAAACATGGTTGGATGAAAAAGCCTCTTCGATCCATCGGATAGCCGTTTCTTCCGTTAGCAGACTGTTAATGCCCGTAAGCTTTGATTCAAGCTCAGGATTTTTCATGACTAATAAGGTAATCATTTCCTCTATCCACTGTAAATATAGGGGAATTTCAAAGTCAATAGCCGATAATACAGCAGCAGGCACACCAGCTTCCATCGCAGCTTTGTCAAGGGTTGGTCTAATCGTTTCGGGATTGATTTGTTGCTTCCATTTATCTTGAAGTAAAACTATTTCTTTTTGAAGTTCCTGATATTCTTTTGAAACCACCGACTTTATCATATGTTGCTGCACCTCTTTCATGTAGTAAAGAAATGGCTGCCTTTAGAGTGACAGCCATCCCTTTTTTATCATTTTCCTTGTGTCAAGCTTCGGCGCCCAACGCCTAGTATACTTCGCTAAACGGGCGCTTCCGCATTTCTTTCTACGCGCCTTTGTTCTTCTTATGCTTTGGATCATCCAGGTTAGGGAAGTTGCCTTTTTTGGCTTCTTCATCATACCAGTCCGGATAGTGGCCTTTTGCCCACCAGGCAGGTACTTTTCCGGTAACAACACCAGAATATCCTGGTCTGGAATGCCTGTGAACAACAGATAGATAGACGTGACCAACGATAACCGCAATTCCTAGTCCGAAACCGATGTTATGAAGAACGTATCCCCATTGGACAAGTGCTCTTGGAAAGAAGTCAGGAAACCACATCGTGAATCCTGATGCAATAATCAGAATCGCACATAAAATCTGGATTACTGAGTTGATTTTTTCCCCTGCGTTAAAGAAACTTTGGCGAATATGCTTGAAGTTAAAGCCAAATAGTTCTTTAACAAATTCAGTGAAAAATTGAAGATCACGCTTTTTCCATGTAACTAACTCTTTCATCCAATGCATAAAAAACTTCGGGCTAAAAATCAGTAAGACGAAGGTAGGCATAATGAATATTACCGCAAAAATTCTGTGTAAAAGCCGTGCATTTGCCGGTCCGCCCAAAACGGGATAAAGCCAGTCAAAGAATTCGGTATACATTGGCAGAGCCGTGATATAGAGGGCAAAGAATGCCAAGCCATTGATTGCATGTGCCCAAACAAACGCCTTCGGAAAACGTCTAATTTGCTCATTTGCTTTCGGATGCTTCTGGTAATTACTCATGGCTGCCACCTCCATCTTCGTCATGATTATCTTTACTTCTCTTACTCATAATACTGTTGGTGATAAAGGCACCGACAACCGCCATCGTGGTTGCCCCGATCATGGCTTTACCGATTGGCTGTGCATAGTCTTTCCACACAACCGCAGAGGTTGGAATCTTAGGGCTTTCAGGAAGGCCGTATACACTTGGTTTTTCAGCTAACACATAAATTGTGTGCGTACCGCCAACCCCTTGCGGATTATAAATATTGGCATTCGGAAAACGGTCTTTAATTTGAGCTAAACGTTTATGCGCCTTTGCCAGCATTTCATCTTTTTTACCAAATTGCATCGCATCCGTGTGACAAGTAGTCACACAGGCAGGCTGTAAACCCTCTTCGAGACGGTCTGTACACATCGTGCACTTTTGTGACTTTTTGTATTCCTTGCCATTTTTATCTTTGTACGTCTTTAAGGAAATGACTTCGAATGGACAGTTTTCCACGCAATAGCCGCAGCCTACGCACTTATCATGATCAATGACAACCGAGCCAAATTTAGAATAACTGATTGCATTTTCCGGGCAAACCTTTTCGCAAGCCGCTTCCTTACAATGCATACAAGAAGTGTGGCGGAAAAGATATTCTAAATCACCTTTGCCATTTTCGTGTTCAATATACTGAAGCACATTCCATGTATCTGCGCTGGTTTTAGGATGTGACTGAACACTTCCTTGGAATTCGGTTACTTCGGCAGGAAGGTCATTCCAGTTTTTACAAGCAACCATACAAGCCTTACAGCCATCACATTTGGTCACGTCAACATATTTTACAAATTCAGCCATTAGTCAGCCCTCCTTATGTCGCAAAGGAATGCTTTATATTCTGGAATCATTGTGTTGGCATCCCCAATATGTGGAGTCAGGCGGTTAGCAGAATCTCCTGTTGCATATCCTTTAAATCCAAAATTCCAAGGCATCCCTACTTGATGCACCTTTTTACCATTAACATTAAATGGTTTATAGCGTTTTGTTACCATCGCATAGGCTGTGATTTTGCCGCGTGCCGATTCAACAATGATTTTATCTTTATTGTTAATGCCTTTTTCTTTTGCCAGTTCTTCACTTATTTCTACAAACATATATCTAGCAATCTCAGAAAGCCACTCTTGGTTACGAGTCATTGAACCTGATTGCCAATGTGCTTCTACACGGTAAGTAGTTGCGACAATTGGATAATCGACCTTGTAGCCTTTTTTATTAAAGTCGCCATCATTAATGACAACCGCCGGATTCAATTCGACCGATGAGAATGCATTTTTAGCTGGGCTTTCAAATGGTTCATAGTGTTCAGGGAATGGACCATCCTTCATCGTAGGGGCAAACAATAATCCTACGCCATCTTTATTCATCATGAAGGCACCCGTACCGCCTGGTTCACTTGGTGAAAGAATCGCTTTAAAGTCTGGAACATCGTTACCTACCCATGACTTCGCCGCAGCATCCCACCAAATAACAGCCTTTTCCTTGCTCCATGGCTTACCGCTTGGATCAGCAGAAGCGCGGTTGTAAAGAATACGACGGTTTGCCGGCCAAGCAAATGACCAGTTAAGGAAGTTGGCATTACCTGTATCTTTGTTATCACGGCGCTTCGATAGATTTTTTCCTTCTTCAGGATAGAAGCCGGAATAAATCCAGTTTCCGCTTGAAGTGGTTCCATCATCTAATAGGGCAGCGATGCCTGGTAAGAGTTTCCCAGTTTTTAAGTCATATCCGTTGATTTCTTTTGCAATTGCATCAAGATCTGGTGCTTCGCCATTACCATAGTTCCAATCAAGTGCTAAGAAAGGTTGATCCGCAGGGTTGGGACTGTTAGCATATAGCTTTTTCAGTTTTAGTGCCAGTTCATGGATAATATCAAGGTCTGGTCGTGCTTCTCCCCGTGAGTCAATGGCTTTCCAACGATATTGCATCCAGCGTGAGCTGTTGGAAATACTTCCTTCTTTTTCAAAAGAAGCCGATGCCGGAAGCAGGAATACCTCTGTATTAATCTTTGATGGGTCACTGCCTGCTTCTTTTTTCCAGAAGGCAGCTGTTTCTGTTTCCCAAAGGTCAACTGCAACGAGCCATTTTAGATTGCCAAGTGCATCTTTCTCCTTACCAGCATTGGGTCCGCCAACTACCGGGTTTGTTCCCCAAAGGAAAGCACCATCTAATTCATTGTTATACATTGCTTTAAATAAGTTAATATGTGAGTAGTTTTTGTTGCCTTTTGGTAAGTTGTGATAACCGAACTCGTTATTCTTGGTAGCATTATCGCCGTACCAAGCTTTTAATAAGCTGACCACGAATTTTGGTTTGTTACTCCAGAAACCGGTTGGAGGTGTTTCTTTTGCCAAATAGGTTGCTAGTGTCGCATGCTCAGGGACGGTTGCTTTAGGAGCCCCAAGGTATCCTGTGAGGTTATCCCATAATAAGCCGAAGTCTGTCGAACCTTGAACGTTTGATTCACCGCGCATCGCGTTGATTCCACCGCCTGGTAAGCCAATGTTTCCTAAAAGCATCTGAATGATTGCGAAAGCACGAACGTTTTGTGAACCAACTGTATGCTGGGTTGTACCCATTGCGTAAAGAATCGTTCCTGCTTTGCCCACTTTACTTGTTGCACAGAAAGCCTCATACACCTTTAATAAATCCTTTTTAGGTGTACCAGTCACTCCCGATACTGTATCCACATCATAACGAGAATAGTGCTTCTTCATTAATTGGAAGACACTCCGCGGATTCTGTAAGGTTGGATCTTTTTTCGGAGTTCCATCTTCATTTACTGCAATTGTCCATTTGGTATTGTCATAGGTACGCGTTGCTTCGTCATAGCCTGAGAAAAGGCCATCATTAAAATCAAATCCGTCTGCCACAATAAAGGAGGCATTTGTATAGTTAATAACATAATCTTTGTGTAAAAGATTGTTATCGATTGCATATTTAATCATACCGCCCATGAAGGCAATATCTGTTCCAGAACGCAGCGGTGCATAAATATCAGATACCGCAGAGGTACGTGTATACCTTGGGTCAACACTGATGATTTTTCCGCCGTTTTCTTTCGCTTTTGTCAACCATCTAAAGCTGATTGGATGATTTTCCGCAGGATTCGCGCCCATAATAAGTGCACAATCCGTATGTTGTAAGTCGTTCCAATGGTTTGTCATTGCGCCACGACCAAATGAAGGTGCCAGACCGGCAACCGTCGAACTATGTCATATTCGTGCCTGGTGCTCTAAGTAGGTGACACCAAGCCCTCTCATTAATTTTGACACTAAATAGGTTTCTTCATTATCAAGTGCCGCGCCGCCAAGGCTGGCAATTTTTTCAGTCTTGTTTACGGTCAGTCCATTTTCTTTTACAACAAATGAAGCATCTCTTGTATCTTTTGTCCGCTTGGCAATCGTGTCAAGCATCCATTCCCACTCTTTTTCCTCCCACTTCGTGCTGCCAGGAGCACGGTAAAGCGGTTTGGTCATACGTTTTTCAGATGTGTAAAGCTGTCTTAATGTTGTACCTTTACTGCATAGCTTACCCTCGTTAATCGGATTATCCGGATCCCCTTCCGTATAAACCACAGTGTTGTTTTTGGTGTGCACAAGGATCCCACATCCTACACCGCAAAAGCAGCAAACAGTTGGTGTTACAGTAGCTTTGGCAATTTTAAAATTCTTTGCGTTCGCATAGGCCTTTTTCTCATTAAAGCCGAGCTCAACAACGGCCAAGGTAGCAGCGGTAGCACCTGACAGCTTTAAAAATTGCCGACGATTCAGGTTCAATTCAACCATCATCTCATTCTCCTTCCCATTAACTAATTTAGAATATCCCTATATTTCTCTCTCTACTGCATCTTTCTTACTGGCCATTGAATGGTGTTGCTAATTCCCCCCTTCAATGATTCTCTGGAAACTGGACTCCCCGGTTACATCGTTTTCGACTCTGCCAGTTGAAGTATAAATCGTTGCCATTTTCCCTCTTAAATAGCCAATTACTTCAATGTTTAAATATTTCGCCAGCTGTACTGCCTGCTTAGTAGCCGCTGTACGTGAACCTATCACAGGAAAACCAAATTTTGCTGCTTTAGAGAGCATTTCATATGAAACCCTGCCGGTTGTTAGTAAAATTAACCGATCGGGCTGCAGGTGATTTTTGATAGCGTAACCAATTATTTTATCTACAGCATTATGTCTGCCAATATCTTCACGGATGGCAATATTGCCGTCCTCATCAACAATACAGGCACCATGCATACCGCCGGTTTCAAGATAAAGTTCTGAATTCTGGGCGAATTCACTTCTCTTTTTTAATAGATAACTTAATTGATAGTTTTTTTCAGATGTTACTCTTTCAAACTCCTTCACATCTGTCATCGAAAAGAAAGTTACGCCACGGCCACAGCCTGCGGTGTAATGCTTCTTTTTCGAAAAAAATTGCTCCTCGTCAAATTCAGAGCGGAGCGAAACGTTGATTGTACTTAGTTCTTCATTGATCACAATTGACTCAATATCATTTGAGGATTGAATAAATCCTTCAGAAAACAAATATCCATAGGTCCAATCGTCTAAGTTGTGCTTTGTCAGTTGAAAAACAGCAATTTCGTAGCCGTTAATAAGTAAGGAAATAGGATATTCATCGGGACAACCTTTACTGTGCATTGTTTTCCCTCCTCTTTAGGAAACTTCAACATTTAATCATTGTAAGAATTTTTACCTAGTAAACTCAGCGACATTTGTCACTTGCGAAATTAGCGATTATCCTTATAAAAAGGAATGACGGTTTTTTTTTTGATCTATTACAATTCGCTGCACATAGATGTCAGGACTTTGTCCATTCTATTTCATGTTTGTGTCATTCTTTCGACAATTTTATGAACTGGTTATTTAGTCACGTTCGCTATGTGATTTACCTTCTGTTTGAAAGCGGTTCCATCTCCAAAGTCCATTAAATGCACTTCCTATTGTAAATATCTTACTGCCAGTTATTTTTTTCGAAAGTAATATTTATCACTATAAAGGTTTGTTAATAGTACAAAAGAGGTATTTGTCATTTTCCTGTCAACTATTGCTTCAAAAATTCAATTTTCAGGGTCATGTCCTCCTAGATTTCTGCTAAATTTATAAAAATGTTCTATAATAAGTAAGAGGTTTTAGTTACTAAGGAGGAATACATATGTCGATTAAAAAGGTAATGACGATTGCCGGCTCTGATACAAGCGGCGGGGCTGGAATTCAAGCAGATTTAAAAACATTTCAGGAGCTTGGTGTCTACGGAATGACAGCATTAACATCCATCGTTACGATGGACCCGAAAAACGGTTGGCACCATAGCGTTTTTCCAATCGCAGTGGATACCCTTGAAACACAACTTGAAACCGTCCTTTCGGTTGGTATTGATGCAATGAAAACAGGCATGCTTGGTACGGTTGAAATCATTGAATTAGCCGCACGGAAAATCGATGAAAATAAACTCGAGCGTGTCGTCATTGACCCGGTTATGGTTTGTAAAGGGGAAGATGAGGTCCTAAATCCGGAAACAACCGATGCCATGCGTGAGTTTCTGTTGCCGCGTGCTTTAGTGGTTACACCTAATCTGTTTGAAGCAGGACAGCTGGCAGGCATGAAGACGCCACGTACGGTTGCGGAAATGAAGGAAGCCGCGGAGAAAATCCATGCGCAGGGAGCAAAATTTGTGTTGATTAAAGGCGGCGGCAAGCTTCAATCCGAAGAAAAAGCAGTCGACCTTCTTTATGATGGAAAGGACTTTATGCTGTACGAGTCAGAAAAATTTGAAACCACCTACACGCACGGTGCAGGCTGTACCTACTCTTCAGCGATAACCGCTGAATTAGCAAAAGGAAAATCCGTTTATGATGCGGTTGATGTTGCCAAAGAGTTTATTACAGCGGCCATCAGGCAAGGCTTCCGCCTAAACGAATATGTCGGTCCAACCTGGCATGGTGCTTACCGCAGCGGCCTATCTAAAACTGAGTACTGCGAGGATTGTGTGGAATAAACTATAGAAGAAAGAGCCGGTCCCTGGATCGGCTCTTTCTTCATGCTGTCCTTTTCATATTGTCATTTTCATGGTGTCAGGCACCAGCGAGCATTCATTTCGCATTTTTTACCTAATTTTAGTATGATAGTTACATTATTAATTAAAATAGACATTAGACCTAATCATTCTAATTATGGAGGGAAAGGAGGTTGCACTTTGGAACCTATTGATGTGAAAGGCGCACAGGCTGCGATTAACAGCTTTGCCAATAAGGATGTTTACATCCACCTTGAAACAACAAACGGTGCCTATGCATCACATAATGATCAATCATTTTTTTCAGCCGGAGCATTCATCCGCAATGCGCTTGTTCGTTATGAATTAGGCAAAATAACCGGGAATGGCCCGTTTAGGGTTGGTTTGAAGATCAACCTTGGCTGGATTTATGCAGAAGGAATTACCCATTACGAAATAGATGAAGACAATCACCTGCTCTTAGCCGGTCACGATAATGCCGGAAAACTAGCGGTTGCCTTGGAAATTTCCAGCACCCCTTTTGAATAATACGGCAAGGCCGGAAGGAGAATGATTTATGGAAAAAGAACAAAGCGTTTTGGTCGTTTTTCCTCACCCAGATGATGAGGCATTTGGTGTGTCCGGGACGATTGCAACCCATGTGAAGAACGGCACCCCTGTTACCTATGCCTGTTTAACTCTAGGTGAAATGGGACGCAACATGGGGAATCCCCCGTTTACCAATCGCGAGAACCTGCCGAAAATCAGGAAAGAAGAATTGAAGGAAGCAGCACGGGTGTTGGGCATTCAAGATCTGCGCATGCTGGGATACCGAGATAAAACAATCGAATTTGAAGATGAAGAGAAGCTTGCCAACAAGATGTTAGAAGTGATTAAGGAAGTTAACCCTTCGCTTATTATCACGTTTTATCCAGGGTATTCCGTCCACCCTGACCATGACGCCACCGGTGCGGCGGTCGTGCGGGCAGTTGAGAAAATGCCTGCGGACGTGCGGCCAACCTTACACTGTGTCGCCTTCTCAAATAATTGTGTAGATGAGATTGGGGAACCGGATATCCTCAATGATATTAGCCCCGTTACAGAAATAAAGCTTGCTGCCATCCAAGCTCATCGGTCGCAAACAGAGCAAATGTTTATTGGCATGGAGGAGAAGTTGAAAGAACAAGATCCGCAAGTGATGAAGTGGATCAACAACGAACGGTTTTGGACGTATACATTTGATAAGTAAACTCAGGAAGCCCTTCAAGTTACGTAAAGGGTTCCATTTACAGGTGCCTTCGTATTAATAAACAAAAAAATTGACGTATGAATTGGCATACGTCCTTTTCTTTATTTATTAAGGTTTCATTTAACTATTTTATTGAACTTTATAAGCTGGTCGATAAAAAGCTGCTGATTCCCGCATCTAGGATCAAGAGGGTCCGCACTTATCGGTTAAGGATCAGGTTAAGCACCCGATCTGATAAATAGACGGAAAAATTCCGCTTAGTTGGTAATTATTATTAAAAAGGGCTTAAATAGGCGGAGAGATTCCGCCTATTTACTCGAAAAATTTGAAAATGGGAGATTTTGCTTTGCATAACCGGAAAATCTCCGCTTATATTCCCCGAAACGAGCTCTATTTTGCATTTAACCGGAAATTCTCCGCTTATTTTACTTTTGCTGGTTACTCGATTAAGGACAAGTCATCTTATATAAGAAGAAGTGCTTTACTTTTTTATATACCAATAACGATGCCAATACGACTGTCATTTCGGCACGTATTTTAAGAAAGGCACTTCAAAACGGAACCCTTTACAAGTTACGAAGGGCTTTTTCCAATGATATTAATATTCCTTGTGCAGCAAGGTACAAAGCGTGCACCAATCACGGATGATGATCTTCCGCGATTTCATATCGATGATGCCATCCTTTTTTAACTTAGAAAAGACACGGCTTACGCTTTCTCTTGTCGTTCCGACGACGGTTGCAAACTCTTGAATGGTCAAAGGAATCTCAATATCCCATCGGTTAAGTCCCGTATTAAATTTATTTCCGAGCCGTTCTAACGTTTTCACGGTCTTCGCATAAACATCAAGCAAGGCAACGTCTCGTAATTGCGAAGTCATTTCCCGTAAGGTGTCACTCATATAACTGATCATTTGCATCGACAACTCCGGGTAGTTGAATAAGTCCCGCTCTAATTCCAACTTATCTAAAAAGAGGACCCTTCCGTCCTGGAGCATCGTCGCTGTTGCTGGATAGTATTCGGTCCTCTTAGTAAACAAACAGGCCTCTGCAAACACATCCCCTTTTTGCTTCACACAAACGATGATTTCATTGCCATTTTCATCCTGCTTCGTCAGCTTGACCGCTCCTGAATAAATGAAATAAACACCTTTGGCCGCCTCTGCCTCGTTAATAATCCGTTCGCCCTTCTTCAGGTCCAGTGTTTGAATCCTTTTTTCAATAATAGATAACGACTTGGATGATAAATCCTTAAAAATAACAATTTTCCGCAGTAAATCTGTTTGGACTGCGTTTGCGCCATGATAGACTTCTAGATTCGGTTCTTTTAAACAATCGAATTGATTCAACCTTTTCACCACCCTATTTGGAATTTTCCTTTTGCTGAATACTTACCATCTATTGTAAAGTAATCAATCCAGTGATGTAGTGACGTAATTCACAAAATGTTCAATATTATAAAGCCAATTGCCGCAATCAGTTTCACATAACGTTCAAAATCTCCCAAAAAGGTGTGAAGTATATCACATTTTTCCCCCTTTGCAGCGTTTAGGATGAAGGTGTTCATTATATATAAAAAGGAGGGGAAAAGATGAATAAAGCCATTATTAGTTTTGTAGTCTGTGCAATACTTGGCTTTGGACTTGGCTACTTAGTATTTGATGTAATCATGGGAGATTCTGGTAAGCAGCCTCAAGTAGCACAAACATCAACAACAGAAAAGACAGAAACAGCTGCTGCCAAAGAAGAAAGTACGGATGCAAAGGAAGCTACAACCGTTTCAGCTAGTGAGGACAACATCCTAAACAAGAAGGGCTGCCTTGGCTGTCACAGTGTTGAAGCCTTAAATATTAAGGGTGGAGCCGTAGGACCAGATCTTTCACAAGCGTTTGTTAACGTTGAAGGAAAGCATGGCAAGCCGATCGAGGAATTCCTGAAAGCGCCTACCTCTGCTGTGATGTCAGGCGTTATCGGCAAAAACCCATTAACTGATGAAGAACGCACACAAGTGTTAGACCTACTTAAACAAGCTTCTGAAAAATAAAAAAGGTGGTGTAATTAGATGAAAAAATGGATTCCGATCGCATCGGGACTCTTAGCCGGGTTTGTTGCAGCAACCATCTCTTTTGCAGATTTCTCAGCAAAGACGAATACAGAAGCTGCCTCCAGCACTAAGAGTGATGCAGAAAAGGTATATGTTCCATTCGGTCAAAAAGATGATTATTACCTATTTGCCTCAGGCGGTCACTCTGGTCAAATGTTTATTTACGGGGTTCCGTCGATGCGGAAAATTAGAACGATTCCTGTATTCTCTCAAGATTCTGCGACAGGATACGGTTTCGATGAGCATTCGAAAAAAATGATGGGCGACTATACATGGGGAGATCTTCACCATCCGGCCTTCTCTGAAACAAAGGGTGACTATGACGGTAAATACATGTTTGCTACAGATGTAGGGAATAGCCGTGCAGCTGTTGTCGACCTTAAAACATTTACAACAAAAGATATCATTAAAGTTCCAAACACTGCCGGCCCGCACTGTGCAGCATTCGTAACAGAAAATACAGAGTACATGTTCTTACCAACTCGGTTTGCTGTACCGGTTGGCCAAAAATATGAATCACTCGACAACTTTAGCGATCAGTACCGCGGCGTTATGTCGGCTGTAACCTTTAATGAAAAGAATCAAAAGCTAGGTATTGCCTATCAAGTGGCGCTTCCACCATGGTCCTATGACCTTTCTGATGCTGGTAAAAAGAGCTCAGCTGATTGGGCTGTTATGACAACCTACAATACTGAAGAAGCTACAACAAACCTAGAAATCAATGCATCACAAGCTGACCGTGACTACATCGTTTTGTTTAACTGGAAAGAGCTTGCGAAGATGGTTAAGGAAGGCAAGTACGAAAATGTTGGCGGTCAAAAAATGATTTACCCTGAAAAACAAAAGGGTGGCATTTATTTAATTCCGGTTGCTAAGTCACCACATGGTGTCGACGTAACACCAGATGGTAAGCAATTTATTGCTTCAGGTAAACTTGCACCGACAATGACTGTCTTCTCGTTTGAAAAAGCCTTTGAAGCTGTTAAAAACAAAGACTTTGCCGGCGAACGTAATGGGATTCCGATTCTTAATTACAAATCAGTCATGGAAAGAGAAGTTAACCCTGAAAATGCTTTAGGACCGCTTCACACTCAATTTGATGACAAAGGCATGGCCTATACAACGATGTTCATTTCTTCTGAAATCGTGAAATGGAATCCAAAAACAGGTGAAACACTAGACCGTGTACCTGTTCAATATTCTCCTGGACACTCTGTTGCCGCAGAAGGCGATACCGTTGCACCAGATGGAAAATGGCTTATTGCTTTAAACAAGATTGCTAAAGATAGCTACTTATCTGTTGGACCATCCCATCCTGAATCCATGCAATTAATTGATATCAGCGGGAAGATGAAAGTGATTCAATCGTCACCAGTAGACCCTGAACCGCACTATGCACAAATGATTAAAGCGGATAAGATCAAAACTATTAATGTCTATCCGAAGGATGCAAAGAACAAGGATGCAGTATACAAGCAGAGCGATACGAAAATCGTTCGCAACGGTAACAAGGTCGATGTATACGGAATTGCCATGCGTTCAAAATTCATCTTTGATGCAAAAGCAAAACGTCCAGATGTGATTGAAGTTAATGAAGGGGATCACGTCTCCATTCATCTAACGAATATTGATTTCGATGAAGATATTACCCATGGATTTGCCATCAACAGCTATAACTTAAACATGGAAGTTCAGCCTGGTCAAACCAACACAATGGAATTTGTTGCGAATAAAGCAGGAACCTATCCACTTTATTGTACAAACTTCTGTTCAGCTCTACACCAAGAAATGAACGGTTACTTCCTTGTAAAACCAAAGAAATAGGAATAGCGGAAGCGCCTGTTCAGCGACGTATGGACTGGAGCCCTTCGAACAAGATAAAGGAAACACGAAGAGCGTTAGCGATTCGATGTTGACTTATCGAATTGAGGAGGGCGAAGTACACTAGTCGCTAGGCGCTGAAGCTAGACAGTAAAAAGTTGGTGATGGGTATCAATTCTAAAGATTGATACCCTTCTCTATTTATCGATGATTCCAAAAAAAAGGCGATGTTTAAAATGAAGGGTCAAGCGAAAAAATTATCAGTAGTTTCTTCATTGATACTAGTTGCTTCAAGTATTTTAATAGTTATCTCACTTTTTTTCCCGTGGTGGAAAATGGTCTTTGTGGCCCCGCAATATCCGGAAGGCTTAAATATCATTGTTTATCCTAATAAGCTTGCGGGTGAAATTGATATTGTTAATGGTTTAAATCACTATATCGGTATGGCGAATTTCAGCGAAAAGAACTTCCCTGAATTATCGTATTTACCCTATTTAGTGGGTGGTTTAGCTGCATTAACTCTATTAACAGCTCTTTTACGGAAAAAATCAGTTTTATACGGCTTAATCGGTCTATTTGTAATTGGCGGAGGTCTTGGTGTCTTCGACCTGATGAATGCACTGAAAAAATTCGGCACGAATTTAGATCCCCATGCACCGATAAAAATGGATCCATTTGTTCCGCCTATATTAGGGCATAATACAGTGGCAAACTTTCAAACCGACAGCCTGCTTGGCTTGGGAACCTATTTGGTAATCGCAGCATTTATCCTGCTCTTAATTCCTTTATGGAAGGATCGAAAGTAAATGAAAAAACTTACGCTCTTATCTTTCATTTTTTCTCTATTTCTATTGATGAGTCCTGAGAAAAAGCTGGCAGCCGAAAACCTACAAACAACCATCGACAGCCTGAAAGAGGGGGCGGTCTTACAACTTGAAAATGAAACCTATCAGGGCAATATTGTCATCAACAAACCACTGACGATTATTGGCTCTAAAAAGACCGTGATCAAAGGGGACGGTACCGGGAATGTCATTTCTATCAAGGCCCCTCATGTGAAGCTGAGTCATCTAACGGTAACGCATGGTGGTATGAACAGGAACTCTGCTGAGGAATACGCGGCCATCAAGATTTATACCAACAAGAATATTGTTGAACATATTAACATCCGCGATTCCTTTCACGGCATTTATTTAAGCCAGGCTCACAAAAATAAGATTCGTTTTAACGATATTAAGGGAATGGGTAAAGGCAAAATTGCCGAGCAGGGAAATGGGATTCACGTTTATTATGCCAATGATAATCTGCTTGAAAAAAACACGATCGAAGGCACCCGGGATGGAATGTTCTTCGAATATGCCAACAACAATCACAGCTATGAAAACAATATCAGCCAGACAAGATATGGACTGCATTACATGTATTCCGATGAAAACATTTTCAAGAAAAATACCTTTACGATGAACACCGGCGGCGCCGCGATTATGAACTCGAACCATTTAAAGCTCGAGGATAATCAATTTATCGTCAACTATGGCAACCAATCCTTTGGCTTGTTGCTGCTTCAAGCGAATGACAATCTAATAGCCAATAATACCTTTTACATGAACCAACGTGGGATGTATATTGATCAAGCGACAAGAAATGAATTTCGCCACAACCTAATCGCTCAAAACCAAATCGGGATCGAACTGTGGGCGAGTTCCAATGAACAAGTTTTCACCTTAAACCAAATTTCTGAAAATACGATTCCTGCTGTAACTCTTGGCGGCAATAATGAGAATAATTCCTGGAGCAAGAATGGCAAAGGGAATGACTGGGGCAGCGCGTTCCCAATCACCGATTTAGACCAAGACCAGATTGGGGATTTTCCAATAACCTATCACTCTTCTTTATATCAATTAATTGAAGATCAAGAATTATCCTATTTATTTTTAAAAAGTCCAGCACTGAAGATTTATGAAAAAATGAACGCCGCACTTACAAAGGAAGCGGTCATGTTTCATGACCCACACCCACTAACCACAGCAAAAGGAACGCATACGAATACAATTTTCCTTATTGTCAGCTTAATAATTGTGGGTATTTTAATAAAAGGGAGACACCTACTATGCATTACATTTGGAAGGAATGGAAGGAAAATATAAGAGGAAAAGGACTTTGGCTAAGTTTAAGCATTATTGTTCTGATTTCAATTGCGATTTTATTTCGTTCCTCAGTCCTTTCATTTGATAAAGGCTTTTATGTGCTCTTAATCAATCTATTTGATACGATTATCTATTTTATTCCGATTCTATGTTTATTTATCGGGGCCTTCTCGATTTTTCAGGAAAAAGAACAGAAGACCTTGATCATGCTGCTGACGAAGACAGACCATTTTGGCAGCTTTTTAATGAAAAAAAGCCTTGGGCTTTATACAGTCGTCCTTGTCCCGCTGATTACTTGGTTTTTCATCTATTTATTTCTACTAAAATTTAATTACCAACTCGATATTAAAGGTTACTTCATCTTTATAGCAGCGATCGTTTGCATGAGTCTCGTCTTTCTGCAAATGGGGGCGGCGATCGGCAGTTTTAGCCGCTCGCGCATGCAAATTTTAGGGTTCACGATTTTTGTCTGGTTCTACTTTTTCTTCTTACATGATTTTATCTTGCTATCGTTCTTGCCTGATGTCACACATGAAAATGTGAAACTATTTTCTTCGGTCTACTTTTTAAATCCGCTTCAGGCGGTTCGCATGTTTCTAGAAACGGGCACAGGGGTATATTCCTTCGGCCATATGTCGAGACTCTTACAAGCATTTATGTGGACCAAACCGGTATTCTTTTTACTTGGAAATCTCTTGTTTTGGCTTGTCGTTTCATTTTTCACAGCAATTGTTTTCAACCGGAAGGAGGGCTACGAATGATTAAAGTGACAAACCTAAACCAGTCGTTTGGAAAAAAAAACGTCTTAGATTCAATCAATCTAGACATTAACTCAAATGAAATATGTGCCCTTGTCGGCCGTAATGGGGCCGGTAAATCAACGTTGATCAATAGTTTGCTTGGGTTACTTCCTGTAAAGCAAGGGGAAATTTTGATTAATGGGATTGCTGTAAACAAGAAAAATGAGGAGTGGAAAAGAAGTATTGCCTACCTGCCGGAGAAATTCATGCTTTATCCGATGCTGACCGGACTTGAAAATATGACATTTTTTGCAGAAGCGGTATCCAAGGCTGCTAATCTAGAACGGATCGAGCAGGTTCTTCGCTCAGTCAGCTTGTGGGACGACCGCGCCGTCCAAGTCAAGCAATATTCGAAAGGGATGCTGCAGCGCCTTGGTTTAGCGATTACCCTTTACCAAGATTCAAGCCTGCTCATCCTCGATGAACCGACGAGCGGCATCGACCCGCTCGGCAGAAAGGAGATTTTGGAGGTGCTTGGTTCGCTGCATGATAAAACCATTCTGCTGTCCTCCCATCATCTCGATGAAATTAAACAGATATGTACGCATGTCGCTTATTTGGACAACGGAAGAATGGAAAAGTATACTGTAGAGGACTTTTTACTAACTCATTATTTAGGAGGAATCAGTTCATGAAGATACGGTTAACACTTGGCATACTCTTGCTGATTGCTTTACTTACGGGGTGCGCTTCCGACCCTGATTATAAAGTAACGGTGACGAAAGACCTTTATTTCGTCAAGGACACAGCCATGCCTTTTGAAATAAAAGTAACGGAAAACAAAAAGGCTGTAAAAGGACTCGATGTGTCGGCCCAATTGTCGATGACCAAAATGGATCATGGCAGCTACGATGTGAAGCTTGAGGAAGGAAAGAATGGCACTTATTCCGGAAAAGTAAATCTGCCGATGGGCGGCAAATATGAGGCAGCATTGACGTTAGAAAAAGACGGGAAAAAGACCGAGAAAGTCATCGAGATGAACGTTACCAAGCCAGAAGGTGTCGCCAAGATTAATGGTGAATGGATTACCGATGAGGATATCAGCTTCTATAAGCTGATTAACAAGATACAGCTTGAGATTAACCGTGAGGGCGCTAAGAAAAAATACAAAGGTAAGCAGTTAGAGGAAGAACTAGCCTATTTAGAGTCACAGGAAAAGACCATCGAGGATAAAAATCAATTATTAACGCAAATCATTCGTCTCCGTGCGATAGCATTACTGGCGAGTGAAAAAGGCCATAAAGCAACGGATGCCGAGGTCGATGCAGCCCTTCTCAAAGCACGTGAACAATATAACCAATATGAACCCGCTAAAAAGCTGATTAACGAATACGGAGAAGAAAAGTTCTGGGCTACGGAAAAACAGCAGTATCAAATGATTGTCATGTCCCAGAAGGTCCAAATGGACTTAATTAACAAAGTTAAAAAAGAAAACCCCAAAGCCGGTGAACAAGAAATCTACTTCCAAGCCCAAAAAGAATACGAAGAACTCCTTGTCTCCCAAGTTAATTCCTTGAAGATTGAGATTTTGTAAGAAAGACTGGCATTTTTTAAAAAATAACTGAGAAAATTAAAATAATAATACCATTTGCACGACAAAAAGAGATTGGAAGCCCCAATCTCTTTAAATTTTTTACTAATTGTTATTGGTATTCCCTTCAATGGGCGAATTTTCGAGTCCAATGAGCGGATTCTGGGTTTTAATGAGCGAATTTCATGGTCCAATGAGCGAATTCACGCATTCAATGAGCGAATCCCAGTTTTCAATCACAAATCTCGGACTTCCTACCTTTCCTTAAATAACCTCAAGAATAGCCTTCGCAACGCCGCTTTCCTCATTGGTGTCAGTAATTACATCACAAAGAGACTTAATATAATGATCAGCATTCTCCATGGCAACCGCTCTTCCGGCCTTTTTAAGCATCGAAACATCATTATAATTATCACCAATTGCCATTGTTTCCGCTAAATCAATCCCTCTCGACATCACAAAGGACTCCAGTGCAATCCCCTTTTGAGCCTGTATATTAGTAATTTCCAAATTATCATGGCCTGACGTTGATACGGCAAGTCCTTCTAGTTCAGATAGAGACCGGTTTGCAGACGCTAGCCTGTCTGCATCAAAGGAGAAGGCCAGTAATTTATATATTTGATAGTCTTCATCGGCAAAAAGTAGTTCATAATCTTCAATAGATTGGATTAACCCCTCACGAATTCTTGCCCCTGCTGTCTCCGTAATCTCCTCACGATCCACTTCAGGGTTAGCACTCATAACAATATCAACGAGAATCGACACGGCCTTGTCCGGATCGATCGTGAAAGCCCCTTGATTGGTGTAAACTTCGAAATAAACATCCTTTTCCGTCAGCCTCGCCGCTACCTCTCTTGCCATTTGTTTACTGATGGGTGTTGCTGAAAGAATTGCACCCTCCTTGGAGCGAACCTCCGCGCCATTCGCACAAATAACCGGGCAGGTTAAGCCAGCCTGAGCTAGGACGTAAGTTGCCTCTTGATATGACCTTCCAGTTGCGACTACAAATTCAATTCCTTGCGCTTGTGCTTTTACGATTGCTTCCTTATTTTCCTCGCTGATTAATTGATTGGAATTCAATAATGTTCCATCCATATCTGATGCGATACATTTAATCATGTTGTCCACCCTCATTCCATTTTCATTATTGCCATTTTAACATGATTACCAAAACATTATCTTCCAGATGCTCAAGCTAAATACTTACTTCCTTCCCGAACACTTAATGAGGCCAACCGCGTTCCCTCAATAAACGTCTTAACAGAGGCAGGATTAGTCTTTGAAAATTCCCGCAGTGCCCAGCCAATCGCCTTTTGGATAAAAAATTCCTTGCTGTCTGCATTTTGTTTTATGTAGTGATAGAGCACCTCTTCATTTGTTTTCCCTTTATATTTTAATTGAAAAAGCAATGCCGCTCTGCGCAGCCAGAGATTTTCACTGATGGCCCAGCCATCGATGGTGCCTGACACCACCTCGGGGAACTTCTCAGCAATTGTTCCAACCGGCTTGGGGGCAATTGCATCGACGGTATCCCACCATGACTTCGTTTTGATCAGCTCTTCCATAAAGGGCAAATCCACTTTCTCAAGCTTTTTCAGTGACTTTTCCATATAAACCAAAGCTGTGTATTGATATTCCCGTTCTTCCTTTGCCCAAAGTTCTTGGATGAATTCATGGTTAAATGAATCTTTTAATAACCCAGTTTCTTGAAAAAATTTCTTTTCCAACTCACTTCGCTGTGGTTTCTTAATTCCCAGGAAAGGAAAATGGTCTTTCATATATTTCTTCATCGATTCGGCATTTGCTTCATTGCGGTGTTCCTCAAACAGTTTAGTCAGCAAGTCTACTTTTAAATGCACTAGAATCACTCCTTGAAATTAGTTTGGCTAATGTAAGTTATTCCGCTATTTTTCCATTTTACCTCCTGTAAACGTAATCAGAAAAATATGAATTGACTATTAATGGTTTTAATGGTTTGATTACTGAGTTAAGAAACTATTAACTCATTTTTCTGTCATAATAAGTGAATAGTAAGATTGAACTTTTAATGAAATAAGGAGTGTAATGAATGGGGAAGAAGCAAGAAAGGGAAGAATTATCAAGAGGTTTAAGCAATCGTCACATTCAGTTAATTGCTTTAGGAGGAGCGGTTGGTGTCGGACTTTTTTATGGTTCCGCTTCAACCATCCAATTGGCTGGTCCTGCTGTTATTTTTTCATACATGTTTGGTGGACTAATCATTTTTACAATCATGAGAGCTCTTGGTGAAATGGCCGTTGCTGAGCCAGTTTCAGGATCATTTAGTTCCTATGCTAACCGTTATCTTGGCCCTTTTGCCGGCTATTTAACAGGCTGGACTTACTGGTTTATGTGGGTCATAGTAGGTATGGCAGAAATTACGGTTGTCGGCGTTTATGTGAATTATTGGTTTCCTGATATTCCTCAATGGGCTTCAGCCTTTGCAGCCTTAGTATTAATCACAGGAGTAAATCTCATCAATGTTAGAGCTTATGGTGAATTTGAATTTTGGTTTGCAATGATTAAGGTGATCGCCATTATTGGAATGATTATCGCTGGACTTGGAATCATTCTTTTTGGTTTTGGGAATGGTGGAGATTCTCTCGGCTTTAGCAACCTTTGGTCCCACGGCGGTATGTTTCCTAATGGCATGAAGGGTCTCCTCCTCTCACTTGTCATGGTCATGTTTTCTTTTGGAGGGGTGGAATTAATTGGTATTACGGCAGGAGAAGCGCATAATCCTAAGAAAACGATCCCTTCAGCCATTAATAGTGTCATTTGGCGAATACTAATTTTTTATATTGGCGCACTCGGCATCATGATGACTTTGTACCCATGGAATAAAATTGGCTCAAATGGAAGTCCATTCGTCTTGATATTCGATAAGATCGGCATTCCTGGGGCCGCCGATTTAATCAACTTTGTCGTCTTAACCGCAGCACTATCTGCCTTTAACAGCGGACTCTTCAGCACGGGAAGAATGCTTTACAATTTATCCTTACAAAATAACGGACCAAAGTTCTTTGGAAAATTAAATAAATGGAGTACACCTAGCAGGGGGATATTATTCTCATCTGCGTTCCTATTAATTGCTGTTATCTTAAATTACTTTGTTCCAGAAAAAGTATTCCTTTACATCTCTGCTGTCGCCACTGTTGCTGTTATTACAAGCTGGACAATTATCTTAGTTACCCAAATTAAGTTTAGAAGGGCAAAATCTAAGGAGGAAATTAGAAACCTTGAATTCAAACTTCCTTTCTTTCCTTACTCTTCCTATATTGCCCTTACCTTTTTAGCATTGGTCATTGTCTTAATTGCCTTTATCGATGGAATGAGAGTTGCTTTAGTGGTTGGACCTGTATGGTTCTTGGTCCTTTATATCGGATTTAGACTTAAGGGGAGCGTAAAGGGCGGAAAACCAATAGAAGATAAAAAGGCGGTTTAAGTTGGAAATGTTCTGCATACATAAAGAAAAACGCTGATGCCAAAACTAACTCTAGCTTATTGGAAAGGAGTTTTTTATTTGACGAAGAAATACAACAAAGGCAGCCAGAATCAAAACTCTCCCCAGGCAGGGCACGTCGAGGCTGAATTTGCCGCCGAGTTTGTTAGCGGTGATAACAGTAAAGGCAATAAACGCAACAAGGGGCAGAGTAGCAAAACGAATCCAAACTCGTAATAAAAAAGTCGACTTTCTCATTTGAAAGTCGACTTTTTAGTCTTTATTTTCAGGATTAAATTTTATTGCTGGGTTATAAATAAATGCACCCGAAACATTTTCAGAAGGCTGTTTATTCTCACCTCTGAATTGATCCTGCATTTGGAGATTTGCGCTTTCTGCTTCAGAACTTCTTTCTGTAGATGCATGGACCTTCCCATCTTCAAGCTGAGTGTTCATCTTAATGTTTGCCTCAACCGTTTCATTGGCTAAGTTCGCATCTTTTGCCATAATTCGCGCTCCTTTTTTTAAAGTATAATCTTATGTTGCCCAAAGACCTCTTTGTTAGCTATTTTTTTCATTATTAAAGTGTCATTCAAATGAAAGAACTGCCCCATTTAGGGACAGTCCTTTCTTATTAGTGGCAGCTAAATGAACGGATTCGGTTTAAATCCATTCCGTAATAATCCCAGTAGTATCCACGCCAGCGATACCCGGCGATAGATGTTCTGCCAACGTAGGTTGGGTAATACCAGAAGCTTCTTCCATTATTCAACCAAACATAGGTATAGCGGTACAAACAGTGTCTAATTCCGCCTGGGTCTACTGCATATAATCCAACTGTTTCATGTGGGATGAAGGTTGGTGGCGGTGCAGTCGGTGCACCTCCATAATGTGGGCCTCCTCCATATGGTGGATGATATCCTCCTTCGTACGGCGGCGGCTGATGACCTCCTCCAAACGGCGGCGGTTGGTGACCTCCTCCAAACGGCGGCGGCTGGTGACCTCCTCCAAACGGCGGCGGCTGGTGACCTCCTCCGTGCGGCGGTGGCTGGTGACCCCCTCCATGTGACGGCGGTTGGTGACCCCCTCCATGTGACGGCGGTTGGTGACCTCCTCCGTGCGGTGGTGGCTGGTGACCCCCTCCATGTGACGGCGGTTGGTGACCTCCTCCGTGCGGTGGTGGCT